>OJMG01003303.1_pt1 | contig 12447 bp, 4 predicted proteins | sample 1597141 | NCBI WGS metagenome assembly OJMG01 (sample SAMEA2452119, study PRJEB22498) | human gut metagenome | biome: human feces; feature: human gut; material: feces | place: Australia | collected 2012 | reverse complement strand
GTGGGAGCGGGGAGGATGTCATGCTCCCATGACTTTGAGCAAAGGAGGAAAGTGATAAAATCAGTTATAAAAGTTGGCGTTTACATTGTGATTGCCAACTTTTTTTATAGCTTTGCATAAAAAGTATGCAGAATGGGAAATTTCAGCAGGCAACAGGAAGAAAAGAAGGATGTTAGGGAGAAGGATAAAACGAGGCGGGAAAAACTTGCAGGATATTTTTTTGATTTGTCTAAACTCTCATTTGCTGGTCTTGTTATAGGAGTTGTAATACCATTATATTCAGATTTATCGAATGAGAATAATTGGTATTCTATATGTACTGGTATTCTATTAACGATTATTTCGGCGGTATTCGCCAATAAGATATTAAAATAACATCGATATGGACGCATTAGGTTTTATTTTTACGGTAGGAATTGTAGTGGTAGGTGGTATATACCTCTGGACTTTTACAAAAAGAGGAAAAAAATGGTTAGAGAGCCTATGATTATGGATGCATTGACAACGATTTTTTTAATAACTAGCGTCATAGGTTCCGCATTGGTTATTTGGTCACACACCAAGTCTGGAAAGAAATGGCTCGCAAATCTATAATAAGACAGGAGGTTTATATGGATATGCTTGCTATGACCTATATAATAGGAACTGTTATCGGAGCAGTCTTTCTTATATGGCTATATACAAAGTCTGGGGAAAAATGGCTTTCAAACTTATGAGCAACTATAGCAGACTGCAAGAAGTAAAGAAAGAAAACAAGGAAAAGGACAAGGTAAGACGGGAAAAGCTTGCCGGGTTGTTTTTTGATTTGGCAAAACTTTCATTTGCCGGACTTGTTGTAGGTGGAGTCTCTACAATCATCTTTATTAGAATAGGAAATACAATCTTAAAATAAAATGGATTATGGACATGTTAAGTTTAGTGTATACAATAAGTGCTGTTGTAGGTGGTGGATTTTTGGTGTGGCTTAACACAAAATCCGGAAAAAAATGGCTTGCTAATTTATTCAGAAAAAATAGGAGGTTATATTTACCAATAAATTTTGCTAGAATGCTGGTACAGCAGGAGAAATAAATAAACATTAAAGGGTTATCATTATTTGGTAACCCTTTAATGTTATCGTTTTATTGTCTATACACCTTTTCAACTTCTTTTCTCACTTTTTTAGTGATAGTCTGTTTCTTGTATTTTTTTTCCATATCTGGGTATTCCGGATGTTCTTCCAACCATTCTTTTTTATCTTCGGCTTCGTCATGTTTTCTTTTGAGTTTTAGGAACTCTTTTTCATTTTTCAAAGTTTCCTTCTCTTTTTCATTGAGGTTGTTGATGATGTATTTCTTTTTTATTTCAGAGTCTTTCCTTTTAGATGTTCCGTCTGAATAGGGCAGTTTCTTTCTGTAGTCATTAAACAGTTTTCCAGCCTCATACATCTTGTTCAGATATTCATAAGGTCCCATATCCTTGTATAGTTTCTCGGCCATTTCCTTTCGTTGGGATTTGGGAAGGTTGATTAGGAACATAAAATCTACAAGGTCGGGGCGTCCTTCCCTTATGGCGGATTCGGCTCCCAGATAAATGTTTTCCAGTGTCTCTACATTTAATCCGGCAAATTTCCCTAATTTGGCGGCCAGCTCCCTTTGTACATTCAGGTTGAATCCGTCTTTTACCGCCTCGCTTATCAGATTTGACATCTCTGTAATGAATGAGAGAGGATCATATTTGTTCCCTTGTGATATGGCGTTGACAAACTGTCCAATGGAAGTTCCTCCCAAGGAACTTAAAGCAGCAGATAAAAATATGCTTTTCAATTGTTCATCAGTGAACCATAAATCCTCATCCCCGTCCCCGTATCCGAATATGGCGTAGATATTGGATATGAGTGGTGCTGTGATTCCTGCAATACCATATCCTCCTGCCGCCCACAAGCCTCCCATTACAAATAGTCCGAAGGTGGCTTTCCTCAGCCCGGTAAGATAGCTGCCCATCATTGTTCTTTGGGCTTCGTCTTTATTCATTCCGGATTCAATGTTCAGATTGTATATCCTTTTTGCTCGTGCCATTTCAAGAAGCCCCTCAATACCCATCCGCTGGTATCCTATGTTGCTGCTTTGGTAAGTGGTCAGCGCCTTGTAGAACACATTGCCGCTTGCCTGCATGGGGGACATCATTTCCGGGCTGGAACTCTGCTGGCTTTCATTGAATGCTATTTCAGCGTTGTATTTGGCTAAATTGGCGGCTTCCTCATTGCCCAGACCTCTTTTTTGCGCACGTTTATATTCAAAATTGTAAACGGCTCTCGCTCCGGCCGCACATGTCAGCGCATCAATAAGCTTGTTGGGATACATGCCTGCATTGGTAAGTTTCTCCAGCTTGTTTTTGAATGCATTTTCATCCTTTAATGCTTCGATCCCCATATTTCCCGTATCAACCCGTTCTTCAAAAGAAGGAAGATACTCCTTCGCCCATTTCATGTTTCCTGCCGGGGTGAATATGTATTTGAACAAATCAGCCTGATACCCCGGATTTCCGCTGTATGCGGAAAATGCCGGATAGGAGAGCACCTGCTTCATTGCGGTGTTGAGTCTGAATGCGATATTGGAACCTGCCCAATACCTTAGTATCTTGTTTAGTCCGTTGTTGAGCGAGTCTTGTTTCTGCTTGTCGTTGAAACTCCGTACGGCCACCTCCGCCGCTCTCATGAAGATATCAAACATTCCTTTATGGTTCGCCTCCATATAGTTCTTGAAAGCCTTGCTTCCCCGCAGGAAATTAAGATCCTGGCGCAGCTCAGCCGTTGCCGCCCAAGTTTCCATATCTCTTCCGTATTTTAGCATCAGATCAAAAGCGTTTCTGCTAGTGTCCACCTTCAGGGTATTTATCGTACGGTTGATTATGTTTCCGGTTATTGTGCTTGGCATACCGATGATTGTTTCTCCCAGCTCCCCCTTTTCACGGATTTCGGATTTGGCTATGACCATAGGGAAATAATTCTCCCGTGAAGCCATGCTGGTTCCCGTCATTCTTACATGGACCGGATTGTACCTTTCTTCTCGTAGCCTTGGAAAGAAGTCGTCTGTGATCCATTCTCCGAGTTTCATGTATTTATCGCCTATAAAGGATTCTATCTCGGTCATGCTGTCTTCCGTCCATCCGTCCGCCTCTAGCTTCATCTTTCCGTCCGGCTGTCTCCATGTGAGCCATACATAGAACGCCTGCCCTTTGTTTAGGTTTGCCTCATACAGGTCGCCCTCCTTATGGTAATTGCTGTCGTACATATATTGTTTGTGAATCCTTTTTTCTGATTTTTGAGAATCCCTGAATACATTTTCCATTGATTTTCCGAACAGTTCCTTTATTTTTTCTTCCAGTTCTTTGTTGTAAGCCTTTACCCCCAAATATATCCTATCGTTGGCTTCCACCACTCCATGACTGCTTTTCATGAAATAATCGTATAAGGGGCCTTTTCCTATGGCGTGGTTCCTGTCTATGGCTTTCAGCAGATAATCGAAACTATACATGGGATAGGCGATAAAGTCACCGATGCTTTGCAATATGGACACAGTTTTTTCCATATTTGTTTCTTTCTCGTTTATACCTTTTATTCTTTTATCTTTTACGGCATTTATTCCCATGCTGATAATTCTTCCCCGGTGCGCGGCTTTTTCCTTGTTCAGCATGGCAAGGCGGCTTTTCCCGGTATCAACAAGTTCTTTCAATTCATTGTACACATTATCGGTTATCCTTATTAACTCTTCCTGCGCTACGGGTATCTGTGCAGCTATTTTCTCAGCCTCTTGCAGATAAAACTTTCGTGCTTCACCCTTGTTGTTGTAGGCGGCTCTTCTGGTGGTCACAAGATCGCCCTCCAGTTTGTCCAGATCTCGTTTCATTTTTCTGGATTCGGCCAATAGTTCGCGTATGGAAAGAGAATCATACTCATCGGCCATAGTCTGTGTGAACACACCTGTTCCTTCCGCCGCTTCATCCATGGCATTCTCTAGCTCTTCCCGGCGCTTCCGTATCTCTTCAACGGATTCAAGTTCTTTAGTTTTCAGCAGTTCGGCTCTTTCTTTTAATAGATTATCCCTTCGGCTTTTCATTTCATTCTGCTGACCGGTAAGTATGGTGATGCTTTCAGGGGATGTCTCAGATTTTATGAGTTTTCCCAGTTTTACAATTTCGCTTCTTACGGCACGGAGTTCACTGTCAGCGCTTGTTAGCAACAGGTCTTTGTAAGCGGATCGTATACTGTCAAACACACGTCTGGTAGCCTCATCAACAACTATCCCTTTTGATACGCCTCTTGTATCCTGCCCGGAAAGCTTCGTTTTTATCATTTTTTGCATCCTTTTCACCGAACTGTCATATTGGGCATAGTTTATCAACTTTTCAACAAGATTTAGTGGTTCCTTGAGTTTATTTGTTGATGCGGCCTTGTTTACTTGGGCAATCAGTGACTTTATCATATGTGGCCCCATTTCTTCTCCCGCTTCCTTGGTCAGTCTTTGATCTATAAAGGAAAGCATGGCTCTTGACGCAGTCTCGTATTCCTCTTTATTTCCTTTTCGTGCCTGATCCAATTGCTTTTTCAATTCCCGTATCTCTTCTTTCAGATTTTTAATAATCTCCTTCTTTTCTTCCTTTCCTGGAATACGGAACAAGGTCTCTCCCTGAGGAACAGACGGGATGGTACGTGAACTGCCTGAGAACTCGCCAATTCCCAGTTTTGAACGCATGACGGTTTCCTTTGCCACATCAACAGGATAGTTTGACTGTTTCAGTCTGTTGTGGCTTTCATAAAGGATGTATCTCAGCTCATTGTCCGTCAGTTCAAATCCCAGATTCACTTTCGCTTTACGGAGCATGTCTATAAAGAAGGCTTTGATTCGTGTCCACAAGGACTGCTCCGCAAAGGTAGCCGGTCCGCGTTCGGACAGGTCTGCCATATATTCTTCAGTTGCTGTACGGATGGATATGTTCTCATTTTCCGCCATCCGGTTGATGGCCTGTCTGATTGATGGTGCGGCATTGTTGTATACATTGTCAAGGAAGGTATCGAAGTCCTTTCCGAACAGCTCACGCAATCCCTTATGTGCCACCACCTCATGGAATATAGTCGCCTGTGCGTCCTCCACGGATGTTGTGTTTGGCATATATAGATATACCTTGTTCTCCTTTGGTGAGTACCATCCTTTGATATTGGCTCCTGATTCGATACGTCTGCGCGCCTCGCCTTGTGGTAGCTGGTCTTCGGAAGTGATTTTTTCTATAGGTGTATGAAGAGACTCAGAAAGTTCATTCACTGCTGTATTCATGGGAGCAGACACAGAAGCATAAGCCTCCAAAGCGTCGTTTATAAATATCTGGTCTTCTCGTGCTACATCTTCCGTTTCCGAAGCAAGAGTATTGCGGCGTTTCTCAGGTGTCATATTCATACGGGATTGTACATTACGTGCTTCAACTTCACCTGATAGTTCATTGTATCTGTCGTTTTCTCCACCAAGTCCAAATTTTTCAATAAGAGATTGATACTCATTATAAGCATCCTCATATCCTTCTTTATCATAACCCCGCACCCAAAGATTGAATCCCTTATCAAAAGCATTACGGCTGGGGATAAAGCCATCCCCAAACTCGAATCCATCTGAGTGATATTCATTTACCAAAGCATTATAAACATCCATCTGTGAAGCGTCTTCTCCAAGTTCCTCACGCTTGTCAGCAAACTCTTCAATCATGGACCAGGCATCGCGCTTTTCTTTTAATGCGTCAAGGTATTTTCTATAAGTCATACTGTTTCCACCACGAGCGAATCCTTCAATTGATTGTACGGCATGCTGTACCTCATGCGCTAAGATACTACGGAAATCCGCCCTGTCTAGAACAAACTCATTCACACGTATCAAGTTTTGGTTTCCATAATAAGTCGCTCCCGTATTGCTTGTAGGGGCGTTGTATATCTCCACGCGTATCTGCTTCAACTTCGGATAAGTCTTAAACAAATTCTCATCCTTCACATAATCGTCAAGATAACGCACGTCGTTCGCTTCGTATGTGGCGCGAAGTTCTTCTGCCTTTTCTGATAATTCATCAAAACGGGCTTCTTCTTCTTCCGTCAGCTCTACTCCATCAAACAGTTTGTCGCTTAGCGCATCATACTCTTTGCCCCATGACAGGTTGGACCAAAGTCTGTTTTTTCGCGCAAGTCCTTTCGGATCAATCTCGAAATCCTCCACTTCATATCTCCATTTTCCGTCAGCCCCACGTTCCCAACCTGTAGCCTGCTTGATTTTCCTAGCATTTTCTTTTTCATTTGTTTGGAGAATCGAAAGCAAACGCTTATCTTTGACATCAGATAAAGGCGAGTTACCATCTATTCCAGCTTTTTGTATTGTTGGGGCAATGGATAGTAATTTGCCTTTCTCTATGTTAGTCAGTTTGTGGTCATAATACCGTTCTCCATTGTTTTGATTGGCGATAACAGCTTTCACAGTATAGTCAACACCGGCTATTTTCAATCCACATACATAATAAGAGAATGATTTTACACCGGGATATTTCTCCAAATCTTCGTTGGCAAGTTCTTCAATGAAGACGGAGTTTTCAATAATCTGAGGTACGGCTGCGATAGATTGCAGATGTTCTACATCCTTATAATCATGCTGCAATATTTCACGAATACCTCCCCGACTATTGCCTCCTGTCACAGAGATAATAGCTCCCGTATCTTTATTGATATATTCTCCACGTAATGACTTTCCATATTCCAACGCATTTTTTTTGTACTGTTTCAAGTCATCGCTCGGTTCTATCTCTTTACCCGTAATCTCTATCGGCTCACTCTTCCGCAGCTTCTCAATGCGCTCTTTCTTCGTATTGAAAGCGGATTCCATCTCTCGTGCCACATTCAGGTTATCAAGGCGGGTAGTTGCTTCCTCTGCCTTATCCAGTTGGGATGCGCCTTTCTCTCCAATAAAACGATATCTTACATCCGCTTTTCTTGCATTGAATCGCTTGGAAGGAGGAATAATATTACCTTTGTCGTCACGGGTTATCAGGTCATTCAGTTTTCGGTTGTTTTTTGTATTCTTGTAGCGGTAATCGCTCCTGTCATCATATCCCCATTCGTTGATATCATTTCCGTCCCAATATAGATTTTCGGCTGGTACTTCTTCCTTCATAATTCTGTAATTGCCGTTTAAGGCATGTTCTCCATGAACTTTTACATAGGATTCAGACAGGGAAACCCAGTCACCGTTTCTTACCTTTCCTTCTTTCAATGATTTTGGAACGGCACGATAGATGGTAACGGTCGGTTTTTCTCCTTTGTCAATGGCAGACAATGCTTCATTGATTGCGGCGGCACTTTCATTTTTGTATTGATCCCTGTTCATGCGAAGCTGCTCATTTAAGGATTCGCGTATCTGATCTTTGTTTGCGGCAATGTCAACCATGTTTTTATCAATACCTTCCTCATCATAAGAGGGGGCGCGGTGTGCCATTCTGAATTCATCGGCGGAAACATAACCGTTTCTTCGTGCGGATTCGTGTATGATGTCACGCATACGGGCTTCATTATTTTCTTCCATAGCCTTGAAATAGGCCTCATCCATCTCTTCATCCGTCATCAGTTCAAATTCCTTTAGACGCTTCTTTTCCGATTCGGCTTCTTCCTCCGCACGTTTACGGGCGGCTTCCATCATGTTACGGGCTTTCATTTCCTCTTGCACGTATTCATCTCTCAAGGCATCCACATCACCGAACTTTTCATACAGCTCTTTTTTGATCGGAGAAAAAACTTTTACGAATTGCCCTAATGACAGGTTGGAGTTCTGGAGACGCACATTTCTGCTGATTGATTTGAAAGCATAACTTGCGCCACCCAGATTTTTCATTTTCATGGATTGTGCGTACTTTTTTACATCGGCTTCATCAAGGTTGTGCTTGTTGGCGAAAGAACTTATTTCCTCATTTCCAACCTCGCGAAACCGGATGTCACTGCCTTCGGAAGTAAGTATCTCATTGCTTTCGTCATTCATTGCGCGTAAGCCGGAATATTCGGCTTCAAGTTCCTGCTGTTCCTGGTTCAGTTCCTGTTGCTCGGAGAAAACAGCGTCTCTCTCAACGGAGTCATTTCCGGCTTCTACCAGAATATCCTCCAGTTCTATCTTCCTGTCCTCTATTTCGGCCAGTCTTGTTTCTATGTCCTTCATTCTGTCCGCATTGGCGGATTCTATGGAAGGTGCAAGTTGCACAGGATTCACGCTCTTGTATTCAGAGAACGGCTTTGTCTTTTTTACAGAAGAATCAATCCATTTATAGAACTCATCCTTCGTTACTTCTGTAATGGTACTTATTCGGTTCTCCCAACCGGGAGAATAGTTTGCAAGATAAGAGGAACGTGCTTCATCCATAGACGGAAAACCGTACATTACCTTACTTTCGTCAAATTCACCCTTTTCATTGAGCTGGTCTACTACAAACACATTTCCTTCGGACGGATTGTCTGACAGGAAGATGTCTATATGGTCACCGTCCACGGCTTTCGTGCCACGGATATAGCCGTAGTCGTTGTTCATGGTAATGCTCCATTTCTGCCCGTTGGCATCCTTTCCGCTACGGACGGATCCTTTCGGATTTTCTATGGTAATATCATATCCATCAAGTTTAATGTGACCTTTCTTATAGTTCCCGGCTTCCTTCTGCGCTTCAGTAGGAGAGGTGTCGACCATTTCGCGTGCTTCCGCGATATGGTCTAGGAGTTTGTTTGTGGATGTGTTATCTTGTACATTGTCATTCTGAGGATGCAGTCCTTCATCAGTCTGTCCTTCCATTTGTCCGGATTTTCCTTGATATCCTTCAGTTCCGACGGCATGAACAGGTTTTTCTCCTTGCAGAACCGCATCGCCTCTTTCGCGTATGCCAAATATTCCTCCTTGCTCATCGCTTTTACGCGTTCCGATTCCTTCGTCAGTTGGATTCTCTCTTCTGTTGTCATATTCTTGTTGCTTTATTATTTTATCGGCAAATGTATTATAAAATTCAGACTTTTCTTCATTCGAATAGACATTTGATTCAGAAAAGGCCTCATCATTAACCCATGCTTCATATTCATCCGGAGACATGTGGTATTGTTCTTGGTAGAATTGTTCTTTCAGTTCATCCTCATATTCTTTTTCCGCATCTATGGCGCGTTGCGCTTCTGCGGTTCTGTTGTTTCTTATCATATTGCTGATATCACCAAAAGTTCGGCTTTGTTGTAGAACGGATAGGATCGCGTTTGTGCCGGCCATGCCGGTATTGTCATTTTCCAGTCCTTCTTTCGCCACTATTGCCGGATAACTTTCATGGGCGATGCTTATCAGTCTGTCTCCGGCTTCTTCTACGGTCATACCCCCCTTCTCTTTTTTTCTGAAGATGGAAAGAAATGGCGTCAGGTCTTTGTGACTTAAGCCAGTCATGTTTCTGACACTTCTTTCTCCTGTCATTTGCAGGAACAGGGATTTTCCCAGTACCAAGGATGCAAGCTCTTCCAAAGTTTCCGGCTCGGTACGTGACAGAATTTCCTGAACAAGAGGATTTTCCGGAAGCTCCGTATCCGTTATTGACTCAGATATTTTCGCAGCAGGCTTCTGAATACTATTTTTCCTGCCAGTGTCCGGAATTCCCTCTGGTCCCATGCGTTCTTCACCTGTTCCCTTAGCTTCGGGTCTCTTCTCAGTTCCTCTTTCTTTGCCTTGTTCGCTTGTTTCTGAAACTGGTACGGGCTCATTTGTGTCATTTCCATTCGTGCCAGTCTTACTGCTTTCTGATATTCCATTTGTTTGGTTATTATTAGTTTCTGTTATGGGTATGACAGAGTTGTAGAAATTCTTTATTTCTTCATTCTCCGCTTTTGCTTCTCTAATAGCGTCCCTTATCTCATTTCTTTTTCCCCGTGTGGCGGATGACAGGGATTCATTCAATTTAGCTATCTGTGCATCACTCGCCTCTATATCCTTTCTCAAGTCATCCAGAGCGGTTTCAAGTGATTCTGTCAGATTTGTGTATTGGAATGACTGCTGTGGCGTCAGAGATTCATAATCAATACTTCCGTCCTTCTTTTTAGGAAAGGAGGATATAAGTTTGTCCAGTTCGGATTTTTCGTAAGTCGGACTCTCTGTGCTTTCCTGCAATGGTTGGTTTCCCATCTCTTTTCCTTCAGGAGCGGTTTCATTTGTTGAACTCTTGGATTTTTTCACCCAATCGGTGTACTCTTGGACGGGAACCGTACCTAACTGGTATGCTTCATTTTCCAATATATTCATTGATACCTCATCGCTTTTGACCTCATTGTACTCATCGGTTGGAACGACAAACATACCTCCGATTTCCTCATCAAAACCGATAATGGTCATACTTTCTCCTTCTGGAGTGATATAGGAGGCGCCGATTTCCGGAGCCGCTTCCGCATCATCTTTTCTTTGTGCGTCAAATAGCGACTGTTTGTATTTGAAATATTGCTCTTCTGTCACGAGTACGGAACCTGTTTCATTACCGTTGTTGTCTATGATCTTCCCGGACCATCCGCCGGGAACTTCCTCATCAAGTACTATCTCTTTGCCTCCTGTATATATCTTGTCACCTTTTTCGGGTTGTAATGCAAGTACTTCCGGACTGAATTTCCGAATTAACTCTTCCTGTCTTCTATTTTCATCCTCTTGTGCGTATTCAGTCCGTATTCCGGCTTTGTCCACATTGTCTTTCATGGCCCGGAGTTGTTCATCGCTGACAGAAACCGGCTCCCGACTTCCTTCCATGAGTACGGACCAATTGCCCATTGTATCCTGACCAACAACAGAAATGCCGGTCACTGTGCCATTATCATCCGCTATGCTGAATGTCTGTCCTGCGGATATGGGCTGTGCTTCCATGATTGCGGCATCGGCGTTGTATGCGCCAAGCATTTGTTCAAGAACTTGATCCCGTCCGACCATTGAGATCTCTGTGTCTGCATTGATTCTTACAGTCTTGGCATTATTCTCATCAAATGAGGCGAATATCGGACCTTCTGGACCGTTTTCCAATGGCACTACCATGAGTGTGCCTGTTTCTCCGGGTTGCCCAGTGGCATCTATACCATTTATGACAACTCCGTAACTGTGCTCCTTGTCTCCGAATCTTCCTAACGGAATAGTGACAACTTGTCCTTGGGGAGACATTTGCTGGACTTTGACAGCCGCCTGTTCATATTCGGAAGCATGAGCCTCATCCAATGCGTCCTCAACTGCGTCATGACGATCTTTCTGCCGTAGGTAGTCCGTAGCCAGACGTTTGGTCTCTTCGTCCATGACATCCAGCATTTCCGCACGTTGGGCGTCATTGGCACCGGCAAGCGCATCTATGGCTTCATCATCCAGTACGGATGAAAGGCGTTCACGGGAAACTTCCTCACGGAGTACTGTCGTGCGCATGGCTACTGGATCATGAGTTGTATAGATATCCGTTCCCTCTTCTTGTGCTGCCGTGCGCTTCTCGGACTCCTCACGGGTCTGCTCTCCTGCAATGTCCTCCATGGCATTGTTCTTCGCAATGTCAAACGCATATTCTATCTCGGCCTTTTTCTCTTCCTTGCTGAGGCTACCGTCATTCATGGTTTCTTTGATGAAAATCCTTATGTCGTCATTGCCACGTTCTTTTGACATACGTTCCAGTTCGGACAGTTTTTCCTGTTGTTCTTTGGTCATGTTTCCGAAAGCCGCATTCATCTTCTGGCGGTGTCTTACCCTTTCAGCCCCCATGCTTCCAAGTCCTAATAAGCCGAAAGCGACGGAAGTGGGAGCCAGTCCAAGGAATGTGTCTATATTGTTGTCAAGGTCTGTGGCTTCTTCCAAGGTCATTTCACCTAACGGGACATTTGCAAGATTATTATACACCTCTTCCATATATTCTTCGGGTAGCCCGTGGAACTGCGCTTTTTTTGCGGCTTCTTTGAAAGTAGGGTTGTCCTTTATCTCCCTGTATAGCTTACCGGCCCTGCTGTTCGTTATATATTTCATGAATTCACTTGCGCCACCGGGAACGGTCTCTTCCACATTCTTCCATATTCCTTTGCCCAGTCCTTTGAATGCGTTGAAAATCATCTCGGATTGGTTCTCAAGAAAAGTGGAAGCGATTGATTTGCCGATGGCTTTACCCATATCCATTCCTCCTTCACGTCCTCCATAAGTCAAGTTTCCATCCTTGTCAACATCAAACAGAATATTCCCCATCATTCTGTCTTGTGCTCCTGCGGTGACACGCGCCAGTCCTGTTGTTCCTTCCATTCCTGCTGCGGCCAAAGCGTCTCCGGCAAGACGTGCCCCCATTTTTGACATTCCTTTTTTCATGGCGGACGCGCCGAATTTCTTCATACCGTATTTTAGAATGCTTTTGGCTATTCCCTCACCTGCCGCCGATATCGGGTTTATG
>OJMG01003295.1_pt1 | contig 12470 bp, 8 predicted proteins | sample 1597141 | NCBI WGS metagenome assembly OJMG01 (sample SAMEA2452119, study PRJEB22498) | human gut metagenome | biome: human feces; feature: human gut; material: feces | place: Australia | collected 2012 | reverse complement strand
GACTACTGCCGCAATACGAATAGAGGATAATTCGTGGATAGGAGCCAATTCGGTAATAACAGCAGGAGTACAGATAGGAAAACATGTTGTGGTGGGTGCCGGCAGTGTAGTCACCAAGAATATTCCTGACTACAGCATAGCGGTAGGAAATCCTGCCAAAGTGATAAAAAAGTATGATTCCAGTTTGAAGAAATGGATTTCCACAAAATAACACTACCTTTGCGCCTTTTTATATCGTTTTGTCATGAATAAAAATGTACTTTAACCCTCTGCATCGACGGCGGAGAAGATCTTCACATTGAATGCGAAGCAAAACACAAGAAGAATCCGTTACTGGACCAATTGGAAATTATCTCAGAAGTTATTTCTTATCTGTTGGCAGATAAAGACAAGAAACACCTCTCCGACAGTGAAAAACGAATGTTAGGACACGTTCGCAGAAGCACAAGAGAAATTGGTGAACACAAGACGAGTAATAACCAGTAAAGTTGTGTAACACAAAAGATTATGATACACAACCACATAAACCTACCAACAAGAAGAGCTCCCCCATTTATTTTATTTGAAAAAAATGCGCAAAAACATCTTTGTAGGGATTATGCCCCATAATGAATTTTAAAAAGCGCCGACAACTACCACAGAGCCTGTTAGTACTTCATTAACCCTACATTTGTACGTTTTTATACATCAATAATAATATGTAATTTCGCACCATATTTAAGAATGATACAACTGCCGAACAGCCTTCCCCCCACACTATGAAGCCCTTCTATCCTTCCTGAATAAAAACTAAAAATTAACCAACTCATTAAACATGAAAAAATTTGCATGGTTTAAACACCCAAACGACCTGTCGAACGACAAAAGGTTATCCGCACTCATCGACCATGAAGGAGGAAGAGGATACGGAACATATTTGTATATCATCGAAACTCTTTATATCCAACCGGATGGAAAACTCTCTTTCCAGCAACTGAACACCATGAACAGAAAAGGATTCGGAAAAGCATACATGGAAAAAATCATCCGGAACTACAAGCTTTTCGTTATAAAAGGAAAGGAGTTCGAGTCAACCATCAACTACAACTCACCTGCCAAAAACAGCTCGGAAACTACACCGGAATTGCCAGACAATTCGCAAGAAACTGATAAAGAACTACCAAACAACTTGGAAACTCTTGAAGAAATTGAAGAGGTGGAAAACAATGATAACAATCAGAATATCAGCAATGAATACAGAAAACCGGCCCTCGCGCACGTAAGAGAAGATAAGAGTAGAGAAGATGAGAGCAGAGAAGATGAGAATAGAAAAAACGACTTCGTCGTTAAAAAGAACGGCGACGAAGGAGAAGTACAAGCTATGCAAAATGCCATGCCCTCTTTCCGCTCTTGGCGGGAACTGATAGGCAACCTAACAGAAGGCAGCGAATGGAAGGACAGAGTCTGCAACCCGAGCCCTCCAAATGCCACACCTGAACAGGGTAAACGCCACACTTTACGGTCGTCCAAGTGTGGCATCGACACCCGCGAAGTGTGGCATTGCGGACGTTGAACCTCAGCATTGGAAAACATTCAACTGAAAATAAACTTAAAAATAATTCAACTGAAAATGAAATACTTACATCAATACGGAATCGATACCAAAGGCCGTAACAGCGATGGTAAGATCAAAAATATCTGCCCCCAGTGCTCTATATTTTTCGTTTTACTGAATATAAAAAAAGACTGCTCTTGTGAAAAAGCAGTCCTTTATATGTTTTATAACGATGTATATCCTTCCGGATTATGCAATACCGTGAGCAGATACCTCCGGTGCAATCTTCTTGATCAGACCTTGCAGTACAGCACCCGGGCCACATTCTGTGAAGTCGGTAGCACCATCAGCAACCATATTCTTAACAGTCTGTGTCCAGCGTACAGAAGCTGTCAGCTGAGCTACGAGGTTTTTCTTGATTTCTTCCGGATCAGTGTGAGGCAATGCATCTACATTCTGATAAACCGGACATTTGGGAGCGTGGATTTCAGTAGCGTTGATAGCTGCTTCCAATTCAACTTTTGCAGGATTCATCAGCGGAGAGTGGAAAGCGCCGCCTACCTTCAAAGGTAAAGCACGTTTTGCTCCGGCAGCTTTCATCAGTTCGCATGCCTTGTTGATGCCTTCGATAGAACCGGAAATTACGATCTGTCCCGGGCAGTTATAGTTGGCTGCAACGCAAACTTCACCTTCAGCGGTTACTTGCTCGCAGATTTCTTCTACTTTTTCATCGGAGAGGGCAATGATAGCCGCCATTGTAGAGGGCTGTGCTTCGCAAGCTTTCTGCATAGCCATGGCACGGGCATAAACCAGTTTCAATCCATCTTCGAAGCTCAATGCACCGGCAGCAACCAGAGCAGAGAATTCGCCCAATGAGTGACCGGCAGTCATTTCAGGTTTAAAATCATCACCCATACAAAGTGCGGAGATAACGGAGTGGAGGAATACAGCAGGCTGAGTTACCTTCGTCTGACGCAGGTCTTCGTCCGTACCGTTGAACATAATATCCGTAATGCGATATCCCAGGATATCATTGGCTTTTTCAAACAATTCTTTTGCTAAAGCGGAGTTTTCATACAAGTCTTTTCCCATTCCTACGAATTGGGCACCTTGACCCGGAAATACAAATGCTTTCATACTGTTCTTGTTTTAGTAGTTAATTAAAAAAGTGGTGCAAAGGTATAGCTTTTTCTGATATTGACCGCACAAACGAAGGATTTTTGTGCAATAAGCTATTTTAACTCCCTCCGTTCGGAGAAGGGAGTTTATTGGGAAGCAGAGGGATAGATGAGAAAAAAAATCTTTTTATAGCACTTCAACTAAAATACAATAAGAGGTACTTGTCTTTTTAATCTTCCGGTATACTAAAATCCTTAAAAATAAAGCACTTCACTCTTATTGTACTTCCTACAATTACCTGATTCTTCCGTTTATCAACAATACATATTGTACTTTCAACGATAAGACCATATTTTGATATTGTAAAATGTACGATATCTATCATATTGAAAAATAGTGCTTTATAACATAATAGAAATTAAGTTTTCTGCGCTTGTATATTCAAAAAACCTGTTTATATTTGCAGCGCTTAAACATGGATATTATGCAAAACATGGAACATAAAACCCCATTAGCGAACAATCATATATCAGTAGACTGTGTAGTGATTGGCTTTGACGGAGAACAATTAAAAGTTCTGTTGATAAAACGTGTAGGTGAGGAGCAAGGTGAAATTTTCCACGATATGAAGCTTCCCGGAAGTCTGATCTATATGGATGAAGATTTGGACGAAGCTGCCCAGCGTGTGTTGAACGAACTAACGGGTTTGAAGAACGTCAATCTGATGCAATTCAAGGCATTCGGTTCTAAGAATAGGACAAAGGACCCGAAAGACATTCATTGGCTGGAACGGGCCATGGAATCGAAGGTGGAGCGTATCGTTACAATTGCTTACCTGTCATTGGTGAAGATAGACCGGGCGCTGAGTCGGAATCTGGCTGATTTCGAAGCATATTGGGTGGCACTGCAAGATATTAAGGCATTGGCTTTCGACCATAATCTGATTATTAAAGAAGCATTGGTATATATCCGCCAGTACGTGGAGATTAATCCGTCGGCCTTGTTCGATCTGCTTCCCCGTAAGTTTACGGCATCACAACTGCGTACTTTATATGAATTGATATATAGCAAGCCTATTGACGTGCGGAACTTCCACAAGAAAATAGCGATGATGGAATACGTTGTTCCATTGGAGGAAAAACAACAGGGAGTTGCCCACCGTGCCGCACGCTATTATCGATTCGATAAGAAGATATATAATAAGGTAAGAAGATAAGTATTAATAAAATAATTCATAAATCAAAACTCATAATTAATACCATGTATTTATTAGGCTATGACATTGGAAGCTCGTCCGTAAAAGCGAGCCTGGTAAACGCCGAAACCGGCAAATGTGTATCTTCTGCTTTCTTCCCGAAGACAGAGGCGGCAATCATTGCAGTTAAACCGGGCTGGGCGGAACAAAATCCCGAAAGCTGGTGGGAAAATCTAAAACTTGCCACACAGGCTGTCATGAATGAATCGGGTGCAAACGCAGGTGAAATCAAGGCAATCGGTATCTCTTATCAGATGCATGGATTGGTATGTGTGGACAAAGACCAGAATGTACTGCGTCCTTCCATAATCTGGTGTGACTCGCGTGCTGTGCCTTACGGACAGAAAGCTTTCGAAACACTGGGAGAAGAGAAATGTCTCTCACATCTGTTGAACTCTCCGGGTAACTTCACTGCCTCTAAACTGGCGTGGATAAAGGAAAATGAACCGGCTATCTACGAACGGATTTATAAGATTATGTTGCCGGGTGATTACATCGCCATGAAGTTGAGCGGTGAAATCTGTACCACTGTTTCCGGACTTTCGGAAGGTATGTTCTGGGATTTCAAAAACAATCGTGTAGCCGACTTCCTGATGGATTATTATGGTTTCGATAACTCTCTGATTGCGGACATCAAACCCACATTCTCCGAACAAGGCCGTGTGAATGCTGCCGCAGCAAAAGAATTGGGATTAAAAGAAGGTACACCGATCACATATCGTGCAGGTGACCAACCGAATAACGCTCTTTCACTGAATGTATTCAATCCGGGAGAAATCGCCTCTACAGCAGGTACTTCGGGCGTTGTATATGGTGTGAACGGTGAAGTGAACTATGATCCGAAATCACGCGTAAATACATTCGCTCACGTAAACCACACGGACGAACAAACTCGTCTGGGCGTATTGCTTTGCATCAATGGTACGGGTATTCTTAATTCTTGGGTGAAACGTACGATTGCTCCCGAAGGCATCTCTTACAATGAAATGAATGTACTGGCATCACAAGCTCCTATCGGTAGTGCAGGTATCAGTATTCTGCCCTTCGGTAACGGTGCGGAACGTATGCTCGAAAACAAAGAGATCAACTGCTCTATCCGTGGCTTGAACTTCAATCTGCATGGCAAACAACACATTGTGCGTGCAGCTCAGGAAGGCATTGTATTCTCATTCAAGTATGGTATAGATATTATGGAAGGTATGGGCATTCCTGTACAGAAAATCCATGCAGGCCATGCAAATATGTTCCTTAGCTCCATCTTCCGCGATACGCTGGCAGGTGTGACGGGAGCTGTAATCGAACTGTACGATACGGATGGTTCGGTAGGTGCAGCCAAGGGAGCAGGTATCGGTGCAGGTATCTATAAAGATAATAACGAAGCATTCGCAACGCTGGAAAAACTGGATGTTATCGAGCCTAATCAGGCTAAGCGCCAGGAATATGCAGATGCTTATGCGCGCTGGAAACATCGTTTAGAAAAATCAATGGCAAAATAATGCTAACTTAACTCTCCTCTGAAAACGAGGGGAATTAGAATAGTACAGTTAACAATCAAAACATAATTAACCCTTTAAAATTCAATTAAAATTATGGCAACAAAAGAGTATTTTCCCGGAATAGGAAAGATTAAATTCGAAGGTAAAGAGAGTATGAACCCGATGGCATATCGTTACTACGATGCTGAGAAGGTAATCATGGGTAAGAAGATGAAAGATTGGTTGAAGTTTGCTATGGCTTGGTGGCACACTCTCTGCGCAGAAGGTGGTGACCAATTCGGTGGCGGAACGAAACAATTCCCTTGGAATGGTGACTCTGACGCTTTGCAAGCAGCTAAAAATAAATTGGATGCAGGTTTCGAATTCATGCAGAAGATGGGTATCGAATACTATTGCTTCCACGATGTAGACCTGATTTCTGAAGGTGCAAGCATCGAAGAATATGAAGCTAATCTGAAAGCTATTGTAGCTTATGCAAAAGAAAAACAAGCAGAAACAGGTATCAAGCTGTTGTGGGGTACTGCTAATGTATTCGGTCATGCACGTTATATGAACGGTGCCGCTACCAATCCTGATTTCGACGTTGTAGCACGCGCTGCTGTTCAAATCAAGAACGCTATTGACGCTACTATCGAACTGGGTGGTTCAAACTATGTGTTCTGGGGCGGTCGCGAAGGTTACATGTCTTTGCTGAACACTGACCAGAAACGTGAAAAAGAACATCTTGCAAAGATGTTGACCATCGCTCGTGACTATGCACGTGCTCGTGGCTTCAAAGGTACTTTCCTGATTGAACCGAAACCGATGGAACCGACAAAACATCAGTATGACGTAGATACTGAAACTGTTATCGGTTTCCTGAAAGCTCACGGTTTGGATAAGGATTTCAAAGTAAACATCGAGGTTAACCACGCAACTTTAGCCGGCCATACTTTCGAACACGAATTGGCTGTAGCTGTTGACAACGGCATGTTGGGTTCTATCGATGCTAACCGTGGTGACTACCAGAACGGTTGGGATACTGACCAATTCCCTATCGATAACTATGAATTGACTCAGGCTATGATGCAGATCATCCGCAACGGTGGTTTGGGTAATGGCGGTACTAACTTCGACGCTAAGACTCGTCGTAACTCTACCGACCTGGAAGATATCTTCATCGCTCACATTGCAGGTATGGATGCTATGGCACGTGCTCTGGAAAGTGCAGCTAAATTACTGGAAGAATCTCCTTACAAGAAGATGTTGGCTGACCGTTACGCATCATTCGACGGTGGCAAGGGTAAGGAATTCGAAGAAGGCAAATTGTCTTTGGAAGATGTTGTAGCTTATGCGAAAGCTAATGGCGAACCGAAACAAACCAGCGGTAAGCAAGAATTGTATGAAGCAATCGTGAATATGTATTGCTAATATAATAAGGTGGTAGGGTGAGGGCACTCTACCACCTTATCTCTTTATCACTTTTTACTCATTTATCAACCTAATCTTTTTTATCATGAATGATGCTAACAATGGTAGTAAACTCTACCTGTATTCTATTACAACCGTTGCCATTCTGGGAGGCTTGCTGTTCGGTTACGATACGGCGGTAATCTCGGGCGCGGAGAAGGGCTTGGAAGCTTTCTTTCTGATGGCTACGGATTTCCAATATGACAAGGTGATGCACGGTATCACTTCTTCCAGTGCACTTATCGGTTGTGTGATCGGTGGTGCTCTTTCCGGTTTCTTCGCTTCCCGCCTGGGACGACGCAATTCGCTGAGACTGGCATCCGTGCTGTTCTTCCTGTCTGCATTGGGTTCTTACTATCCCGAATTTTTATTCTTCAACTACGGTGAGCCAAACATGGAATTGCTCATCGCATTCAATTTGTATCGTGTATTGGGCGGTATTGGTGTAGGTCTTGCCTCTGCCGTATGTCCGATGTACATCGCAGAAATTGCACCCTCTAACATTCGTGGAACGCTGGTATCTTGTAACCAGTTTGCCATTATCTTCGGTATGTTGGTGGTTTACTTCGTCAACTTCCTGATCATGGGCGACCACACGAATCCTATTATCGACAAGAGTGCTGAAGGTATATTGTCAGTGAATGCCGCTTCGGATATGTGGAGCGTGCAAACCGGATGGCGTTATATGTTCGGTTCGGAAGCATTCCCGGCTGCATTATTCGGCTTCCTTCTTTTCTTCGTACCGAAGACTCCGCGTTATCTGGTGTTGGTACATCAGGACGAAAAGGCATATTCTATTCTGGAGAAGGTGAATGGTGCAAACAAAGCAAAAGAAATTCTGGCAGAAATCAAGGCTACTTCCAAGGAAAAGACCGAGAAGTTGTTCTCTTATGGTGTGGCAGTTATTGTTATCGGTATCATGCTTTCCGTATTCCAGCAGGCTATTGGTATTAATGCAGTATTATACTATGCTCCGCGTATTTTCGAAAGTGCAGGTGCTGAAGGCGGTGGCATGATGCAGACTGTTATCATGGGTATTGTGAACATTGTATTTACGCTTGTAGCTATCTTTACTGTAGACCGTTTCGGACGCAAACCTTTGCTGATTATCGGTTCTATCGGTATGGCAGTAGGTGCATTTGCAGTGGCAATGTGCGACAGCATGGGAATCAAGGGTATTCTTCCGGTATTTTCCGTAATTGTATACGCAGCATTCTTCATGATGTCATGGGGACCGATTTGCTGGGTATTGATTTCAGAAATCTTCCCGAATACCATTCGTGGTAAAGCTGTGGCCATTGCGGTAGCTTTCCAATGGATATTCAATTATATTGTATCGTCCACATTCCCAGCACTGTACGACTTCAGTCCGATGTTCGCATACAGCTTGTATGGCATCATCTGCGTTGCAGCTGCCTTCTTTGTTTGGCGTTGGGTACCCGAAACGAAGGGTAAGACTCTGGAAGATATGAGTAAACTCTGGAGAAAAAATAAATAAAATTCTCTCTCCTTTAATATCTTATAAATGCAAAAAGGTGCAACCGAAACATACCGGTTGCACCTTTTCTTTTTGATAAATATAAGTTCTGAATCTTTAATTGAATACGTATCGCAGACCGATCTGAAGCTTCCAACATTCGCTGTAATTCAGGTTTCGGGTGAAGCTTTCGGTAGGATAATTGCCGTCACTGTCTTTGTACATAGAGAAAATAGGAGTGTTGCTCTCATCCTTACCCTTATAGGTCAGAATTCGTCCGCCATTAGCCCCGGACATGTTTTTCGTTACACCCCATTTGCTGTTCAGCAAGTTACCTATATTCAGGATATCCAGGCTGAGTTGCAGCGTATTCTTAGTTTTGCCAATCTTCACGAAGAAGTCGCGACTCCAACGGAAATCAAAGCGGTGTACCCAGGGAGCACGTGCAGAATAAGCTTCGGCATATTCGCCTTTATGTTTCTTCAGATAAGGGTCTTGATTCACGAATTTCCAAAAAGCATCTGCATCTTCCGCACTTGTGAACTTGATTTCATCTTTAGTCTTCGGGATATAAATAAGATCATTGGTCACACCATCGCCATTCATATCATTAGAGTACATAAAACTGTAGCCACTGGATGAATATCCGCTATAAAAGAGGCTGAAATTCGAAGATGTTTTCTTATTCAAATGTACGCGCCAGTTAATGGAAGCAACTACACGGTTGGGAGTGACATATTGCGAACGCATGAGTCCCGAGTTGTTCGGTCCGTTGATGGATGGAACGTTTGTCCAGGCGGAATTAGCATCCGAACCGGGCATACCACTGATTTCCTTTGATTCGGTATGAGTATAGGCTGCCATAATGTTCACATTCTTGGCGGGTTCTGCCATTACGGTGATGTTGCCTGTCCATCCCCAACCTTTGGAAGTGTTGGTCAATACGTTTGCATTACTGATATTCGTGTGTTGCAGGAAGTTTTCGGGATAAATGTAACGATCATCCGGTCCGTTAAAACGTGACCATGTATCTTTATCCGGAGCCTGTACGTTGTAGTTGTATTGGCGTACAGCATTGATATCTTTAGAGAACATTCCTTCCAGTGTAACCGTCAGAGGGAAAGATACAGGCAGCTGGTAATCCAGAGCTAATGAGGTTTTCCAGACTTGCGGCATCTTGAAGTCCGGATCTATACCCACTACGGAGCTTGGCAACACACCTTCTTCCGGACTGATAGAGGTAGGAAGTCCCAATGTGGAAATCATCTGGTTTACGTCTGTTATCATATTACCTTTCAGTAATTCCAGGCGGGGATCGCGACTGGTTACAACGCCATCCTTATATCTGGTCGTAATACTTACCAGATTTTGAATCATACCCGAGTTGGTAGGCATATTGGTAAAGAACACCAGAGGAATACGTCCGGTGAAGAATCCTGATCCACCACGCACTTTTAAAGTCTTATCATTGAACACATCCCAGGTGAAACCCACACGCGGTGAGAATTGCAGTTTGCTATCGGGCCATGCACCGGTATCAATATGCATACTGTTGAAATCTAGATCGTAGATAGCCTGATTACGCATTATATCATTCAGGAAGCTGAGATTATCCATACGTATACCGGCAGTCAGTTTAAAATTATCGCGTATGTTCCATTCGTCTTGCAGATAAATGCCCAACTGGCCGAATTTCACATCCGCAGAAGGCTTGGTATTACCATTGTATCCATAAGCCAAGGCAAACGACTCAGGTGCAGCTCCATTCTTGAAATCCTCGAAGCTGGAATAGCGATAATATCCGGTTCCGTTGCGCATGTATGAATTTCCGGCTTTCTGACGTTCGTAGCTGATACCTGCCGTCAGTTTATGAGCTCCCAGATAATAGGTGAAGTTATCCACAATAGTCATAACCGTATTTTTCACCAGGTTGTTATAGGTGAACAACTCGTAACCGGCAGTCATGTAAGGTTCTAATATCTGATTACCGTTTTCGTAATATCCGGCCATAATATCAATGAAAGGGAAGGGGCTGGAGTTTGTACCGCGTTCATCCTTCATGTCACTGTATGTAAACAACAGTTGATTGGAAATATTGGAAGAGAAACGGCTGTTCAATTCGGCAGTAGCCGAGTTTACAATGTTCTGCAAAGAATAGCAAGAGTTTGCATAGGACATGGAATATGCTGAAACACGGTTGTATGCCAAACGATACCCGGTATTTCCCGAACTTCCATTGGGTGCTTCCCAGGTTTTGTTATTGGTAAAGTTATAGCGTACACTCAACTTATTTCCCTGATTGATATTCCAGTCAATACGTCCCAGCAATTTCAGGTTGGTGACATCGGCAGGGAAATCTGTGAACGAACCGGTATTGTATCCGTATTTGTCTTTCAGAATCTGTGAAAATTCCGCCAGATCAGCTTCCGTAGTTCGTGAAATCGTAGAGTTATTCGGGTCTTCTCCTTCTTTTGCCGCACGCCATGTAATTACTTGCTGCGGACTCTTTTCATATTCTACATTTGCAAAGAAGAACAGCTTGTCTTTAATGATAGGACCGCCAAATGTAGCACCGTAAACAGTCTTGGACTCTTCGGCACGCGCACCGAAATCAGTATCGCCAATTTTGTTACCGCGCATCACTTCATTGTTGAAGTACATATAAGCGCTACCTCTATAAGCGTTTGTACCCGATTTCGTAATAGCATTGATGCCTGCACCGATAAAGTTTGCCTGACGCACGTCGTATGGGGCAATCACAACCTGTACTTCATCAATGGCATCCAGTGAAATCGGATTTCCACCGCCTGGCAAACCGGACGACAGACCGAAGTTGTTATTCAGGTTCGCACCGTCTACCGTGAACGTATTGGAGCGTCCGTCACGGCCTCCAAAACTGTTTCCTGACGCATATGGAGAGATGCGGGTAAAGTCGCTGATACTGCGGTTAATGCTGGGCAATGTGGTGAGTTGTTCAGAAGAAATATTGGTAGTAGCTCCCGTCTTTTCAGCACTGAACTTTGACTTACTGGCCGTAATAGTGATTTCTCCCAATAATTCCGAAGCTTCGTGCAGGGTTACATTCAATGAATAAGTTTCACCCAGTTGCAACTGGATATCTGTATAGATTGCCGTTTGATAACCGATGTAAGATACCGTCACCTTGTAAGGACCACCGGAGCGCATACCTTGCAGACTGAAACGTCCGTCTACATTGGTAACAGTACCGTAACTGGTTCCGGAAGGTTCGTGTACGGCTACAACCGTAGCGCCGATGACAGATTCTTCGTCAGCCATCACTTTACCACTCATTCCGGCAGTAGTTACCTGTGCCTTGAGCATTCCTGTAAGGGAAAGCAAAAGCACAAACAGGAATAACATCTTTTTAGCCATGATTTTAAAAATTTAAATAAGAAATAAACTGAAAGTTGTAGAAAACGATGCAAAAGTATAAAAAAAGCAAAATACTCTTATCCCTAAAATGTTAAATCCTCATTTCTTTTTTATTGCAAAATCAGTCTCTCACAAAAATATGCATTCCGGGAGACAATGTATAAGTTTAAAACGTACCTTTGCAGCGGATTTAACTTTTGGTATAAAAAAGAGACATTATGGACTCATTGAAAATCAACAAAGTACAGTTGCGTAATTTACAGATAGAAGACTACGAGCAACTGGCGCAATCATTCACCCGTGTATATACGGATGGCAGCGATGTGTTTTGGACACACAAACAAATTGAAAAACTCATCCGAATTTTCCCCGAAGGACAGATTGTAACCGTGGTAGACGAAAAAATTGTCGGCTGCGCACTTTCCATCATTGTGAATTACGATGATGTGAAGAACGATCATACTTATGCACAGGTGACGGGTAAAGAAACCTTCAATACCCATAACCCTAAAGGCAATATATTATATGGCATTGAGGTCTTTATTCATCCCCAATACCGCGGACTTCGCCTGGCACGCCGTATGTACGAATACCGCAAGGAGCTTTGCGAAACTCTGAACCTGAAAGCTATTATGTTCGGTGGGCGTATTCCCAACTATTATAAATACGCAGATCAACTTCGCCCGAAAGAGTATATAGATAAGGTAAAGCAGAAAGAAATTTTCGACCCCGTATTGACCTTTCAGC
>OJMG01003292.1_pt1 | contig 12477 bp, 14 predicted proteins | sample 1597141 | NCBI WGS metagenome assembly OJMG01 (sample SAMEA2452119, study PRJEB22498) | human gut metagenome | biome: human feces; feature: human gut; material: feces | place: Australia | collected 2012 | reverse complement strand
TTTTGGAAAGTATTCATTAATATCCTCCATTTTAAACGATAATTTTTCTTTCTGATTCGCTTTTTCTTCTGTCATTATTGAATAAATAACATTTTCATCTAGACGATTTTCTCTTGACAACTCCTTCATTCTTATTGTTTGAGCATGTGAGGGTGTTAAATCAAGTCCTTCTATATTTTTAACAACAAGTTGTTGATTTTCTTTTGAAAGATATGAAAGTTCCACAGCAGGATTAAATGCAATCTTTTTTCCATCACTTCTTAAACCATCGACCATATCTCGCAACGGTTCAATTAATTCAGTTAAACGAATAAATCGTTGAATCTGTGTCCTTGTGTTGCCAACATCTTCTGCCAGTTGTTCAATTGAATACTTATTTTTCAACTTCTGCCCAACTTGGGTAGAAGTTATATCACTTCTTTTACCTTGATGTTTCATTGCATCTAATTTCAATTTGTAAGCAAATCCTCTTTCAGTTGGTAAAATGTTTTCCCTTTGTATATTTGAATCAACCATAATGATTGTTGCTTGGTCATCAGTAAGTTCTCTTACAATAGCCTGTATCTTTTCTTGACCATTTACCATTGCTGCATTCATTCTTCTGTGACCAGAAATCATTTCGTATCCGTGACCATTTGGATGTGGTCTTACAAGAACAGGAACTAAAATACCATTTTCTGAAACACTTTTAACAAGTTCAGACATCTGTTCATCATTTCTAACTCTAAACGGATGATTTTTAAACTCCTGAATATCTTCAACAGGAACTTCCATTATCTTCTCTAGTTTTGCCTCCTGTCTTTGTTCTTCGTTGGTAAATAAATCATCGTACGTAGGAACTCTTATGTCGTTTATGCTCTTTTTCGGCATTTAAGATGACCTCCTTTGTAAAAGCTTCATAAGCTTTAGTTGCTGCACCGTTTGGATCATATTGAAATATGCTTTCTCCTATACCTGTACTTTCTGCTGCCTTTGTACATCTTGGAATTGTTGTATCAAATACCTTAATATGCCCTCCAAAGTTTTCTCTAACTTCATGTGTGATTTTCTTTGATAGATTTGTTCTTTCATTTGTCATTGTAATCAATACACCTTCAATTTTTAAATCATGATTAAGATTTCTTTTAACCATATTAATTGATCTCAATAAATCAGCCATACCTTCAACCGCATAAGGTTCTGCTTGTACAGTTATAACAACTTTATCAGAAGCAGTAAGAGCATTAATAGGTAGATTATCCAGTGATGGATTTGTATCTATAATGACATAATCATAATCATCTTTTACAGTATCAATAAATCTTTTCAATACCGTTTCTCTACACATAGCACTTTCTAATTTAGAATTTATTCCTGCAAGAGAAATATTTGATGGAACAATATCAACATTTTCATTACTGTGAAGTATTAGCTGTTCTCTATCAAGTGGTATATCTTCAATAACTGATACAATAACATCCTTCATAGATAAAGGATATTGTGTTCTGTCATAAAATCCAAATGCTTTTGTTGAATGTCCTTGTGGATCTAAATCTAACAGCAATACCTTTTTGTTATTTAATGCAAGACATGCACTTAAACTGACAGATGTCATTGTTTTACCTACACCACCCTTTTGATTTGCAATTGCTATTACTTCGCTCATTTGTAATCACTCCTATCTTTATATATAGCATTAAATTGACCTCCTTTCTTTTTTGCCAATCAATGATTGGCTATGTAAAAAAGCCATCTACTATGATGACTTTTATATGCTATCTTTCTTGTTGTTTATGTTTTGTATTTTTACTGTAGTCTTTTAATGGAACTTTCTTATCCATTACATGCTCTCTAAGTTTAAAAAAATTATCATGACTTTCAGAAGCAATGATATAGTCAAAACAGAATTTTCCTCTGTCAGCTGATGGTTCAACTGTGCTTAAATACCTTTTATTATTAAAAGAAGAATATATAAAAGCATCTCCAACCTCTAAATCTTTAGCAAGTCTTATATTACCCTCATAGAATAAAACGAAGGGTGGACATGCAATTTGTTTCAAAACTGTAGGATAGTTGTTATCTAAAATTGTTACATACTTTGTTTTCAATCCTCTTTTTAATTTAATAAATTCATTTTCATCTACAGGAACTTTTGCTTTTATATCATTATATATTTTTTCAAAGTCACCATCATGCTTCAAAGCAAAATAAAGCAATACATTATTCATAAATTCATCACCTCCTTTATATGAAAAAAGGAGATCCATTTTGAATCTCCTATGCTTATTAAATTGTTTACTTAGTCCCTCTCAATTTCTAATATGTTACCTAGTTTGTTAGAAAAAACCTATTTTTGTTAGATAAAAATTCAAGAAAAGTTCCACACTTTGTTAGAAAGAAAAAAGGATATTTAATAAGTAATAATACTTATCAAACATCCTATTTTTAATAGAAAAACCAATAAAAATGGCGGCACTTATGGGATTTGAACCCATGACCTTACGCTTAGGAGGCGTATGCTCTATCCAGCTGAGCTAAAGCGCCACATCTTTTTTCTGCCCGTTATAGCTCATTTAGGCTAGATACTGCTCTACGCTTAGGAGGCGATTGCATTATCCAGCTATGCTACGAGGACAAAGCCTCTATTATCCTAACAAATATTTATTTAAAATACAATCTATGTATCTAATTCTTTCATTTTATTACGAAAGTCAATGATATCATTAAAAAGCATACGAATGACACAAATCATTGGTACTCCTAGGAACATTCCAATAAAGCCAAAGAAATGTCCAAAGACGGTAATAGAAAGTAAAACCCAAAATGGTGAAATACCAACAACATCTCCTAAAATCTTTGGTCCTAAGAATAAACCATCAAATTGTTGTAAAGCAAAGACAAAAACTAAGACCGCTAAAGCATGGAATAAATCTCCTGTCATCAAGGCTACAAGAACAGCAGGAAACCCACCGATAAATGGTCCAAAGTAAGGAATCATATTCGTAATCAAAATAAAGACAGCAAGAATTGGGAAGAATTTTACTTTTAAAATAGCGAGTCCAATAAATGCGATAATTCCTATAATTAACGAATCTAAGAATTTTCCATAAATAAATTGTCCAAAGATTTGATGTGATCTAACTGCATAATCATGAATAAGTTCTATTTTTTCTTTTGACATAAAAAGTGAACATAAACGATCAAAGATACTTACTAATTTTTTTGCTTCAATTAAAACATAAGGTGTAAATATTAAACCTAAAACAGCAGTAATAATCGTACTACCTGCTTTAAAGATTGTTCCAAGTGTTGCAATAGGATCTATAGCTTCAATTGAATTAACATATTTAACAACCATTTCATCTATCTTAATGATAACTTCACTGGCAAGATTACTTCCTAAATAAGTTTCCAATGTTTTTTCAAAGTTTTTAATATACAAGGTTAAATTATCCGCAATATTGACAACATAATTGACAAGTGCTGGAATGATTGCAATTAATAATATCACAATAATTAAAACAAAGACAACAAAAACAAGAATAGAAGAAATTGTATGACTATATTTAATAAGCTTTTTATTTTGAAAAGAGTCTAAAAACATTTCAAATTTATAAACCAATGGTTGTAAAAAATAAGCAAGTATTGCTCCTACAATCAAAGGAATAAAAGCTGATAAAATATTGGAAAATAATGAAATATCAAATGTTTTATAAATAAAAATAATAACACACGCACACAAAATAATTCCTACATAATTCTTTACTGTCCTCATTTTAAACCACCTCAAACTTTTTTCCATTATATCACACTCTCTATATTTTTACGATGCTTATTCCAACTTCTTAATAATCTTCTTATATAATAAATACTCATTTTTTCATAAATTTCTTGAGTCTTTAAATCTACTAAACAATAATCTTGTTCATATTTTATAATGGTCAAACCATAATGATATAAACCACTAATGATATCAATATCCAATAAAAAACCTCCTTTACACATTCTATGTATAAAGTGAGGTATTATAATAAATAAATAATAAATAGCTTAAAGACAACAAAAAGCCACCTATAACATCAGAAAAATAATGTACACCTAAATAGATACGACTTAATCCTATTAAAAAAATCATCATCATTAAAAATATTTCTATTACTTTTTTATATTTTAGAGAGCTTTTTTGAACTTCAAGAACTAATAATCCATAACCAATCATTGCTGACATACTATGACCACTTGGGAAACTATAGTTTGTTTCTTTAACTAAATGATATATTTGAGGTGGTCTTGGTCTTTTAACCAAAGCTTTAATTATACGATTCATTCCTTGAATAATTAACAAGTGAATTCCTACCCAAATATCTTTTTTATTTTTTAGAATCACTAAAGTTAAAACAAGAATTACATAAAACCAAGTACTTCCAAGGGTTGAACAAAGTTTAAAAAAGGATGTCATAAAATCACATTTTAAATTTTGAACCAAATGATAAATGAACCAATCTATTGATTGAATGACTTGATATTTAATCAAAAAGTAATCAATGATAAATAAACAAAGAGGAATCATAAATAAAAATTTCTTTTTCATCTTATTCTTCTATTTCTAATTGATAAACTTTTTCAAAGACTTTAATAAGCATACCATAAAGCTTTTCATTACTACTACTAATTAAAAAACCATAAACACGCTTTGTGAGTGCTTTATATAATTTAGGATCATTAAATCCTAAATGTACATTTAAAAGTTCAATTTGTTCCTTTTGATTTGATTTTAATAACAAATAAACAGTAATAACATATACCTTAGATAAATATTCAATAACATAACTTCTTTGTCTTCGGCTCTTTAAAGAATAAACATCATATAAATCCCATAAGCTTTTCATTAAATCAACATAACTATTTGATTTAGAAATATGAATTTTTCGACGTGTTCCATAACAATGGAAAGGAACATTTAAATAATACATTGATTTAATATAAGGAATTGTTCCATAAACTGTTAATTCATTATAAAAAATATTTTCTTCATCTGTATTTATCTTTTTTAAAGTACTTGTTTTAATAATGACTGAACCTAAATCAATTTGAAAATGTTTATGAAACGCTTTAATATTATGCCATTCAAAAATTGTTTCCATTGGAAAAACATTTTTATAAGAGACACGTTTTTCTTTTTCTTGGGGAATAACATATTTATAATCAGTAACAAGCAAATCTAAATTAGCTTGAATTCGAATAAAGTCACGAATCGTTTCAATAACACTTACGAGTGAAGGTTGATCTAAATAATCAAAGCATTGAAGTATTTTGAAATAAAGGCCCTCACTATGTTCTAGAGCTATTTTTAAAAAAGGAACATCTTCCCTTGTTGTAATAACTTTTACAGTTTCAGGATAAGCTTCTTCATATTCTTTAGCTACTTGTAATGTTTCGTCATGTGAATGACGATCGACAATTAATACTTCTACTTCATCTTTCATTAAAAGACATGAGTTAATTGCTTTATGCATTTCCATAATTGAGTTATAACAAGGGATACATACTGTTAGTAATTTCATAATTAAAATCCTCCAAAAATATTTTATCATAATTTATCTATTAGTTCACGTATTATTGCATTTCCTTTGATTTTGTGCTATTTTATTAAAGTATTTATAAGGAGGAAATAATATGCATTTTGTCATTAATGTATTTGTTGCTGGAGTATGTTTTATCTCTCTTATTTTATTTAAAGAGATTTTTAATAAAATCATGAAAGTCTTATTAAGTGTTGTTGGATGTGGAACTTTATCATATGCACTTTCTATTCTTATTAAAAAATGCGGTGAATGGTTCGGGTGTTGGTCTGGAGATGCTAAATATATTAAAGGCAATTTCTTATGGATCTTACCAATCGTTTTAGTTATTTACATTATTATTTGTTTTATCATTGCAAAGAAAAATAAAGCTTAAATCAAAGCTTTATTTTTTTATACCCACAGCTTTTTTTGCTAAGCTATCTGCGACTTCATTATAGTAATCTCCGCTATGTGCCAATACCTTTTGAAAATAAATATCTATCTTCTTTTTCATATCATTGATTGTTTTAACATAATTTTGAGTTTGTTCCTTATTTGCTTTCCATAAACCTGTCGCCCACTTTTCAATACCTTCGTAATCATAATAAATGCAAATAGACTCATAATGATGATCAATTGCATAAGCAATAGCATTCATACACCCAAGAATTTCTCCTGAAACATTACGCATTGAAGAATACTCAGGAATATTCCCTTTACCTAATAATTGTTGAATAACTTGTTGCCCTTCAATTAAAACACAACCATAACCATATTCTTTGGTTTTAATATTATAGCTACCATCAACATAAGCAAGTAATCCTAAATCATCACTCACTTTTCTTTCTTCTTTTTTTATAAATGCTTTTGCCTCTTCTTCATTTGTAAAAGATTTATAAACTGCTCCTGAATAACCATTAACTTGTTCTTTACATTCATCCCAAGTATGATAAATTCCTGGCTTTTTTCCTTCTTTTACTGCATAAAATTTTGCCATAATAAACTCCTTTGCTTATTCTATTTTATTATAATCATTGAAACAATGATTGTATATCTTTTTTAATTGTTTTAAAATGTATATAGGATATTTAAGTGAGGTAGTAACATGAAACGTTGTCTTATTATTATTAATCCATCATCTGGAAAACATATTATTCAAAATAAACTAGATCGTATTATTGGTCAATTAACATTACAAAACATTGTAGAACATTTTGAAATATTTTATACAGAAAAAAAAGATGATGCCTATTATAAAACAAGAGATTGTGATGAGAATCAATATGATTTTATCATGTCTGTTGGTGGTGATGGTACTTTAAATGAGGTTATTTCAGGAATGGTAGATAGTCATAAAAAAATACCATTATGCATATTAGCGGCAGGAACCGTTAATGATTTTGCTAATTATTTAAATATTCCAAATTCAGTAAATGGTATTGTAGAAATGATTAAAAACTTTAATGTTATTTCGAGTGATGTAGGAAAAATTAATAATCAATATTTCATTAATGTTGCTGCTGCAGGAATGTTTTCAGATATTTCTTTTGTGGTATCAAAAGAAGAAAAGAAAAAGTTTGGTCCATTAGCTTATTATTTTAAAGGCATGACCCAACTTCCTCAACAGTTATCAACAAATCTTCATTTAAATGTAACTGTAGATAATGAATCTTTTGAAGAAGATGCTTACATATTTGCCATCACAAATACCAATCGTGTCGGTGGCTTTGATGGTATCATTCCTTTTGCGGATATTAATGATGGAAAACTCGATCTTGTTATTGTAAAAAGATGTTCAATCACAGATTTAATTGCACTCATTAAAGATTATCGTTTTGGTAAACATGATAAAAGTCCTTTTATTCACTATGTTCAAGGACATCATATTCACATTACTTGTGATCAAGTTCTTACAATGGATATAGATGGTGAAGAAGGCACACATCTTCCAATTGACGTACATACTTTACAAAAATCAATTCAATTATTAGTTCCTTTAAAATAATTAATTATATAAAAAAGGTTTCACTATTATATTTGATAACAGTTGAAATCTTTTTTAGTTCTAGTTAATAATTCTTAAAACATCTTCTTCACTATTGATGTTAAAGATATTTAATGTAAGAACATTTAATTTTTCTAACGATGTATTTGTAAGTCTTTCTTCTAAAGGATTTGATAAAGTTCCTAATTTTACTTTAAGCAGTTCTTTTAAAGTATTGAGTTTTCCTTCATCTCTCATTCTTTGAAATAATTGATCCATTGCCTTACACATATTGATTTCATTTCCTTCTGGTAAGTCTTCTCTTCTAATATTTGTACACGTAAATGTTGCCGCCATCATGAAGCTTTTTGTTTCGATTTTACGATTTTCTCTTAATCCATCATAAAACATACTTTGACTAATTTCTACGACATCTCGATATCTTTTGATTTCTGTTGGATCATCTACATTTCCTATCATTGTATCATATGTTTAAAGATAATTCGTCTCACATTTGTCTCATTTCTATTATCATTTTAGCTATCTCTCCTACCTTCTTCAATGGGCGGATAGTCCAAAAAAGTTTCCAATAAAAAAACCTACGAAATCATCTCGTAAGTCTTTAAAGAATACATATTATTAAACCTGCTATTAACGAAGAAATACCCACAATTATAAAAATGATATATAGCTTTTTTTGCGGATTATTTTCTAAAATCAATATACGTTTAGGATTATTTTCCTCATACATAATTTCTAAGGAACTCCCTATAGGAAGTTCTTTACCATAACCAATAGAGAGTTTTTGTTTAATTTCATTTCCATGATCATAAAATTGAATTACCGGAAAATAGGAATAAGAAAAACTATCATCACTTTGCATTCTTTCTCTTATATTATCAATCACTTTAGCTAATGTATGAATATTACAATACTTTACTTTCTATTGCTTGTACAGGACATTTTTCATAACATAATCCACAATGTAAACAATGTTCTTGTTGAATTTGATAATTTGAAATACATTGTTGTGGACAATTCTTTTGACATAAGCCACATTGAATACATTGATTACTAATGATAAATCCCTTAGGTTTTATCTCTTTATTCATTGAAAAACTTTCTCTATAAATAGGTTCTTTGCCTAAATCAAAGAATTCTAGTTCACCTTCTTCAAGACAAAAGGCTTCTAAAATATAACGACTCTCATTTGGATAAACATTATTCATTGATGAATTATGTTTAAAAATACGATCTATCCAATATTTTTGATTTTCTAATCGTTTAACAGGTCCATTTAAACGAACCGTTTGATACTCTTTATTCATTCCTGTAATTGCAACGTATGGATGATTTTTTAATTGTTTATAAAAATCTTTTCCTCTTGCTGTACAAAAATATAATTTATTATCTTCAACCAACATCACTTCTATAATTCTTACTTGGGGTTGATTATTTTCATCAACGGTTGCAAAAGCAACATCTTTGATTTCTCTTAAAATATTTAAACAAGTTGAAACATTCATTGTTGTGCCCCCTTTTTCGTTTTTCATTATAATTTTATTTCTAATAAAAAAAAGTACGCACAATATTGTGGTATAGTTACTTCAAAGTAACTAATAAAAAAGCTACGACTTAAAATCGTAACTTTCATAATTATTCAGTTTCAAATTGACTGTAATAAAGTTGATGATAATAACCTTGTTTTTGAAGCAATTCTTTATGATTACCAATTTCTACAATATGTCCTTGATCCATAACGATGATTTGATCGGCATTTTTAATCGTTGATAAACGATGAGCAACAATAAAGGTTGTTCTTCCTTTCATCATTTCATCAAAAGCTTTTTGAATTTGTAATTCTGTACGCGTATCGATTGAACTTGTTGCTTCATCTAAAATCAACATTGGTGGATGTGTTAACATAATACGTGCAATACACACAAGTTGCATTTGTCCTTGAGACATATTTCCACCATCTTCTTCAACCATTGTATCGTATCCTTGAGGAAGAGACATAATATATTTATGCACACGTGCTTTTTTAGCTGCTTCAATGATTTCTTCATCACTAGCTTTTGTTTTTCCATAAGCAATATTTTCTTTAATAGTTCCTTTAAATAACCAACTATCTTGTAAAACCATACCGTACATTTTTCTTAAATCATCACGGTTCATATCTTCAATATTAACACCATCAATTGTAATTTTTCCACCTTGAGGATCATAGAAACGCATTAATAAGTTAATTAATGTTGTTTTTCCACAACCTGTTTTACCTACAATAGCTGTCATTGTTCCTGGTTTAGCTTCATAGTTAAAATCTTGAATTAATGGTTTACTTGGATCATAACTGAAATTTAAATGGTCAATGATAATATGTCCTTGTTTATTTTCAATGATTTTAGATGTTGTTAATTCTTGGATTGTTTCTTCATCTAATAATGCAAAGACTCTTTGACTGGCAGCAATGGCTGTTTGCATTTCTGACATAACGGATGATATTTCGTTAAATGGTTTTGTATATTGGTTAGCATATGTTAAAAAGCTTGAAAGAATACCTACTGTAAATGAACCATTTAATACTTGAAATGCTCCAAAGATACCAACAGCAGCATAAACAATACTATTAACTAAACGCGTTGTGGGATTAATTAAAGCCCCATAAAATTGTGAAATAACCCCACTTTTATGCATACGTTCATTGATTTCATTAAACTTTTCTTCGTTTTGTTCTTGATAATCAAAAATATTAACAATTTTTTGATTACCTATCATTTCTTCACAATAACCATTCATTTCCCCTCTTAAAGCAAGTTGTTCTTGGAAATAAGAATGTGTTCTTTTAACAATCAAAGAAGCAACAAGTAAAGAAAGTGGTGTTAAAACAACCACAATTACAGCTACCGAAAAATGAATATAAGCCATAATCAAAATCGTTCCTACAATTGTTGCAATTCCTGTAAGTAAGGATGTAAAACTTTGTAATAAACCTTGTCCAATTAAATCAATATCATTGATCAATCTTCCTAAAATATCTCCATGACTTGTAGCATCAATATATTTTAAAGGAAGAACTTGAATTTGATCAAATACTCTATTTCTTAAATCATTCGTAATATTATAAGTAATTGTATTTGTAATTTGTCCCATGATCCATTGAATCAAAGAAATAATTAAAATAACAATTCCAATAAAAATAAGTTTGTTCAATAACGCTTGAAAATGAACTTGATTCTTTCCAACCAATAAATCTATTGCTTGACCTATTAAAACAGGTGTAAGTAAAGTAAAGACAACAGAGACAATTGATAAAAGTGTTAATAACATAATTAAAAAACGATAAGGTTTACAATATGTAAGCAATCTTTTAATTGTTTTTTTATTGCCCGCGTAGCGCCCCGTCTCGATCAGGGAGAAGATCGCAAGCGCCAAGTCCCCGGCGTAGGTCGGAGTGCCCACCTGGTCGAAGACCACGCGCAGCGTCTCACGCTCCGAGGTCAGCCGCAGCATCGTCTTCAGAAAGTTGTTCCCGTACTCCGAATAGAGCCACGCCGTGCGCAGGATCAGGTAGCGGCACCCCGAGGCCTTCACGGCCTCCTCGCCCGCCAGCTTCGTACGCCCGTAGGCCCCCAGCGGCGAGGTCGCCATATCCTCCGTGTAGGGCCTGTGCCCCGTGCCGTCGAAGACGTAGTCCGTCGAGACGTGGATCAGCGTCGCCCCCGTCTCCTTGGCCGCTGCCGCGAGGTATGCCGCGGCCTTGTGGTTGAGCAGGTCGGCTGTCGGTTCATCCTCCTCGGCCTTCTCCACGTTCGTGTAGGCCGCACAGTTGACGATCACGTCGATACGCTGTTCCTTGACCGTTTGAAGCACCGCCCCGGCGTCGGTGATGTCCAGCTCCGCGACGTCGGTGGCCAGGTAGTTGTTGGGCGATACGCTCCCAAGCTGCCGCAAGGAGCTCCCCAGCTGCCCCCGGGCGCCCGTAATCAGGATATTAAGCATAGTAGTCCGTATTATAGTCGAACAGTTCCGCGGCCTCTTCCAGCCGCGGGTGGCAACTGTCCTTGGGCGAGAGGACGACATCCCCCGGTGCCAGGTGCCAGTCGATACCCAGCGCGGGGTCGTCCCACGCGATGGCGCCCTCCGATTCGGGGGCATAGAGGTTGTCGCACTTGTATTGGAATACAGCCTCGTCGCTCAGCACCGAAAAACCGTGGGCGAACCCGCGCGGAACGAAGAACTGACGTTTGTTCTCTGCCGTCAGCTCCACGGCGACATGACGGCCGAAGGTGGGCGAGCCGCGGCGGATGTCGACCGCCACGTCCAGCACCTTTCCCTTCACCACGCGCACCAGTTTCGACTGAGCGGCGCGGCCGCACTGGAAGTGCAGCCCCCGCAACACGCCGAATTTCGATTTCGATTCGTTGTCCTGTACGAAACGCACGGGACGCACGGCGGCGTCGAAGCGCGCCTGATTGTAACTTTCGAAAAAGTAACCCCTATCATCGCCGAATACGTCCGGCTCGATAATCACCACTCCTTCGATCTCTGTTTGAATGACTTTCACGTTCTATCTAAACTGACGATACGGCCGCGAGGGCCGCATCCGGTTCAACGGTCTATCTGTTCCAGCTGTTTCAGAAGATACTGCCCGTAGGGGTTTTTCGCCATGGGCTGCGCCAGCTCGCGCATCTTTTCGGCCGTGATCCACCCCTGGCGGAAGGCGATATCTTCCAGGCAGGCGATCTTCAATCCCTGCCGCTTCTCGATGACCTCCACGAAGATCGAGGCCTCGGCCAGCGAGTCGTGCGTCCCCGTATCGAGCCATGCGAAGCCCTGCGAAAGCGTCTGCACTTTCAACTCGCCGGCTTGCAGGAACTCCTGGTTAACGGTAGTGATTTCCAACTCACCGCGCGCCGACGGCTTGATCCGCTTGGCGACGTCGACCAC
>OJMG01003285.1_pt1 | contig 12499 bp, 10 predicted proteins | sample 1597141 | NCBI WGS metagenome assembly OJMG01 (sample SAMEA2452119, study PRJEB22498) | human gut metagenome | biome: human feces; feature: human gut; material: feces | place: Australia | collected 2012 | reverse complement strand
TTTCACTTACCTATGTGTTGAGCTTCTCCACTTACCGATGTGCTGAACCCGCACCTCAACCACATGTGTGCAAGTAAAATGCACAATGTCTTTCGGAACTCAGTGTCCGAATAAGAAATGCAAGAATCAAACACCCTATCGGTTATACAGCTCTGTTCAAGCAGCGGCAACATTTCAACAATGAATTCGCGTATATATTCCGACTTGTGACTCTCACAGATAAGCGAAAGCAGAGTCGGCTCATCAATTTTATTTACACCGCTCATTATGTTTGAGTTGAAGATAAAGTTTTCAAACTCATCAAGAACAACTTGGCGCAGGCTTTCAGTTGATTCAAGAATTCTTATCGAGAAATTTTGAAATCCGTTTTCATCTTTTTCCATAAAAAGCGTCTATCATCTCCATTATTGATACCAGATTCCTTTTCAGAAACATCATTGCTTCTCTGTTTGCCGCAAGACTTTTATCAAGAGTGCCGTCGCGAAACACCCTCCCTATATTACTTGCCTTTTTGAAAATATGCGCATGCGGTGCTTCCATCTCGCCGGGATTAATAACAGCTTTATAATCGTTTTGCCTTAAAGGCTTATACCCGCACCTGTTACGCACCAACACAAACTCATCCGAGTCTGCATTTGCAGAGACATAGTATGTGTGATAGTCTTCGACCTCAAAGTTATAGACGGTTACGGGGTTTCAAGCAGTTTCATTCGCTCAGCGCTTAAAGCTTCAAATCGTTATTGAGCTGTATGGGCTTGCACTCCTGCGTTTTCGCAAGAATTTGCTCAGCAATGTTTTGAGGTGCATAAACAGCATAACCATAGCTGTAAGCACATGAACGGCCAATGTTTAAATCGTCTCCGTAATATGCAGTGCTGATTGACGGAAAAAGTAAAGCATATCGCGGAGTTTCAGATGTTTCGGACATCATATATGCATACAATTCTTTTGACGCATTTTTTGCGCGTATGCATATGACGTCAGCATCTTCTCCGGGGAATGCAAGGTAATCCCAAACACTTTCATGCATCACAGGGCAATAATTACCGGCAGAATCTCCGCTTCCGAAGAAAATCACATCATCCGGGTGCAGCATTTTTAATAATATGTCAAAAAGCTCCGGTGACATTGCCAAGAGATCGGAACTGCCGATAGGTTTGCTGCATTCCTCAACAATCTTCAAGACTGATTTTTTAAAGTCAATTATGCCCGCATTGCATGTTATCAACTCAGGCGGTTCAGCCCTCCTGTATTCGCAGTTGCATGTAAGCAAACTTACTGCGGATAATGTAACAAATGCAAGCCTCAGCTCGCAAAGCAATGATTTTGCGTAACGAACATCGCAGGAGTCGGCTCTTTTGTTTACATCTGTGAATATATCAGTCTCTTTGCAATAAATGCAGCCGAGGCATCTCTGATTGAGATTGTTCGCATATCTAAACTCAAGCTCAAAATCAATGAGGTTGTCGGATTTGGGCTCGCCGACAGGACGAAACTCATTGTACAGGACAGTTATTTCTTTTGGGTGAGAAATATGTTCGCATTCGAAAAAGATAACCGTTTGACTGTCACCGGTCTGCTTTATATCGTACAGATAAATAACTCTGCTGCCTTTTTTGTAGTAACAGCCTGAATACATCGTCCTGATAATCGAGTTAAAAAGAATTTTCATATGCTAACTCTCCAAACCACACATGAAAATGCTTATACTTTCCCGCAAACTTGTTTTCTGCAGCATGATAGTGCGCATATTCTCAGGAACCGTGCCATTCAAGCCGTGGGGCTTCAGCCAAAAAGCAGTTCAAGCAGAACCAATTGGTTTCAATGCTTCGGCGGTTCGGCTGCTGTCACTTTGGACTGCTGAGTATATTTTATAACAGTGCTGCCGCTGTTGTCAATGAGTTCGACGATGCTGTCATGCGCATTGACGCCGGAGCAAAAAATGCTCAAATATATTAATTGCCCTATTGATTTCGTTCAAATAATGAGTATAATGTAAATGTACACGTTGCAAGTCAACATATCTTCAACAGAAACGCATTTACATGGTTTCCGATTTAAAAGCAAAGGAGTTTTGTTTTATGCAAAAGAAGTCTTCCCGTCCAAGTTGTTTTAAAGCTGCAATGGCTCTGTTTTTTGCTGTTGTCTTCTTTATTTCCGGTTGTTCTTGCGGTTCGGCCAAAAAACCCGATCAGATGTTTACCTCGGCGCCGACTGCACAAGTTTCGGCCACACCCGAACCATATGATGCCGAAAGCGGAGAGGTGACGGTGCTTGACGGCAGCATTGTTAAAGAAAGAATAACTGATTCCGCTTCGGCACTGCGCGCCGTGGAAAGCATTGCGGAACATCTTGGAATTTCCGATGCTGCTGCGTGTTATGAAACATGCAGTGCACAGCCGCTGATGAACGATGTGTTTTACAGCTGTCCGCAGGAATATAACGGCGTGCCTGTTTACGGAAGCAGCATTGATTTCATTGTTGACGAAAACGGCAATTGCCTTAACGTGACCGATAATCATGCAAGAATTTCCGGGTTGAACACAAACCCTGTATTGACAGAGGAAGAAGCAATACAAAAAGCACTTTCAAACGGCGCATCGGATGTTGACTCCAACGGACTCTGTATCTACTCATGCTTTGATACGAACCCTTGCCTCACATACAATCTTTACGGCATTGAAGACGGTACGTCCATGCAATATTTCGTTTCTGCCGAAACAGGTGAAACGGTTGCTGAATTCTGCCGCTCGTATACGGGTGAAACGGTGGACGGCGTTGGATACGATCGTCCCGAAAGCGGCATTGAAAGGCATTTCAACCTTTACAAAATCGACAACAGGTTCTACCTGTACGACAAAGAGCGGAACATAGCCGTGTTTAATGCATACGGACGCAAAGCGATAGTTCGGAGCGGTGGATTCATAGATAATGAACTGCATACATACTGCTACAGCGAGACAGAAAATGGGGTTATAATCGTGTGCGATTCAGACGGCAATCGATATTCGTATACATACGGTGAAGATGGTCAGCATTACCTGACCTCACAAGCTGATGCAGACGTTGTTTTCCCCGTTCAGGCTACTGCTTCGTTAAAATATGCTTTGGATGACAACACTGAAGCAATGTTTCCTGTTATGACAACGAACGGTTCAAACTATGTCAACAACGATCGCGCCGTTGCGGCGATGAGCTATGCGGCGTACTCATATGACTTTTATTCTGACATCTTTGGCAGAAATGGATTCGATAACAAGGGAGGTTTTACAAGCATCTTGTTCGACACAACTCATCCCAATGCCTGTTCATCGAATGTTATTGTTCAATACGCATCAAATGGGGAGTATTCCAATCTTACAAACATACAAGTAGGTACAAAACAGGGCATGGCATATGACGTTATCGGTCACGAATACACGCATTCAGTTGAACAAGCAATAAGCTGTATGCTGTATGAACGTGAATCAGGTGCTGTTATGGAAGGCCTTTCAGACATCTTTGGTGAACTTATTGAGGACTATGCAAACAATGCAACTTCCGGCAACCCAACGCTTACCGGAAGCTGCGACTGGAAAAATGAATCGAGGAATATTTCCAATCCCGAAAAGTCAAAGTGTCCTGCGGTCTATAAAGGAAAATATTGGAAGGAAACCGCTGAATGCCCGAACGAGGAGGGAAACGATTACGGCTACGTTCATAACAACAGCACGGTGATTTCGCATATGGCGTATCTGCTTTCAAACGGCATGAACGGCGCAAGCTACTGTGAGGCATTGAACAATCGACAGATTGCAGAATTATATTATAGGACGATATTTATGCTTCCTGTATGTTGCTCGTTCAACCAGTTCGGACGAATGCTTCTCAGAAGTGCGGAATTGATGTATGAACGCGAATTACTGAACGCAAAGCAGTTTACCTGCGTTCTTGCGGCATTGAATAATTCGGGCATCGGCGTCCAGAATTCGGATATCAGAGGTATGATTTATAACGTGCAGCCGAAATGCACTCTCGACATTCGCGGATTGGATTTGACGAACTGCGAATGCACGGTGAAACTCAGCAAGATAGTAAACGGGAATGCAGCCGGCGGTTCGCAGCAGCCGCTTGAGATCATACTGAAGGGCACCATTAACAAACCTACCGAGGTCGATCTCAGCGGCGGTGAATTGTTCATGCTTGAAATTCGAAATTCGGGAGAGGAAGCTTCAAATTCGGAAGTGTACAAGATATGTTTGTCGGTAGATTCCGAAAAAGGCAGGCCCGAACTTGTGTTCTATACAATGTACGGAACGGTGAGTCCGGAGATAACGGTTGATACGAACGTGCAGGTCGCTGCGGGCAATTCCGTTTCGTACGCGATAACGGAGGACGGTTCACTTTGGGAATGGGGAGCAAAATGCGGAACAAGGCTTGCAGGAAACGCGGCTCCGAAAAAGATTTTAAGCGACATCGTTGCCGTAAGCACAAGCGGTGAAGCTTACTTTGATGAATCAATTCCGGAAGTATGGACGCATACGCTTGCGGTTGCAAAGGATGGCTCGCTGTATGGCTGGGGCTGCAACGCTTTCGGACAGATAACCGGAACTTCTCCGTCAAACTATGAAGAAAGCACTCATATCGGTGAGCCTACTTTTATGATTGGCAATATTAAACAAGCTTCCGCCGGAGGAGGTCTCTCTGCTGCGGTAACCACAAGCGGAGCACTTATCGTTTGGGGAGGAGCTTATAGCGAAGAAGGTCCGTCGAGCAGAGTGATTAAGACTGACGTTGCTGCGGTTGAAGTCGGTTCAGGTCATAGCGGAGTACTGTTTATTCTCAACCCTGACGGAACGGTTGAAGTTATGAATGCGGCCACGAGTTCTGCAAAAAAAGTTATGGACGGCGTTCAAGAGATTCACGGTGTAGAAGGATACAACGCGTCATGCCTTGCGCTGAAAAAGGATGGCTCGCTGTGGCTGATAGAATCGGGTCAATTCGGTGATGACACACAGACAACAAGAATAATGAATGATGTTATTTCTGCGGCTGCGTATTCGCCGGATTTATTGGAATATGAAGATGAGCCTCTTTACGTTGTTAACAAAGCGGGGCAGCTTCTGAAATCGGTTGACTCCAACCTGAAGAACTTTTCGGTTGTGATGGAAGGCATTGTTTCCGTGTCTGCGGGCAGAACTCATGCGCTTGCCGTAACAACGGAAGGAAAGGTTGTTGCGTGGGGCAACAACGGATACGGGCAGCTTGGCAGCGGGGTGACGGTGTTTGAAACCGAAAAGCCCGTCGCCGTAACCGGAATGAATAATGCGCTTTCCGTAACTGTCGGCGGGGGAGGAAGTTTTGCTCTCGTTGTGAAATCCGATCACAGCCTTTGGGCTTGCGGCATCAATGACAGAGGACAGCTCGGCAACGGCACGACCCAAGGTTCTGCTGAATACATCAAGATTATGGACGATGTTTCAAGGGCAGAGGCGGAGGAGAACTTTGCTTTTGCCGTGAAGCAGGACGGAACACTTTGGGCATGGGGTGCAAATGACAGAGGGCAGCTCGGCGACGGCACCACGATCGACCGCCTGTCGCCGGTGAAGGTTGCAGACGGAATCGCGGATACGAATGCATACTATGCACTTACGACCGACGGAAGAATGCTTGAAATCGGCAATGGATTTGCAGAGGCGGCGACAGGAGTAAGCAGGATTGTTGACTATAACATCGCGATAATGACCGACGGCACACTTTGGAAGTGCTCAGTCAAATATGATGACGATTATATAACGGGTGATGTCGTCGATGCATGGAGCTACAATGATAATATGTACTATGCGATCAAAAATGATGGATCATTATGGGACATTTACTATAGATCTAACGGAAATACTAAGGAAACGAAACTTGCAGAAGGATTCGAATCTCTTTCGGGCTATCTTGTGTGGACATATGGAGCAGACGATTACCTTATGTTGATCGACACGAAGAATGATTTGTACAACGGCCGCACAGAGTGGGATGAAGACGGAAAATACATAAACCTCAAAAAAATAGCGGCCGATGTTTGCTTTGTGGCGACAAGCACGGTGACGGACTATGAGGGAACACATTTCTGTATTGACACGAGCGGTCAGCTTTATGCATTTGGCAAGAACTACTACGGAGTCTTTGGAAAAGGCAGAACGGCAGGATACAGCGACACACCCGTCACTGTTGCCTTTCCAAACTGATAATGCATTGATGTTCCTTACGGCAAACTGAACAAAAGACCCACCGCCGCAAAACCGCGGTGGCGGGTCGTTTCACTGTCCGTGAATTGCCGCGGGATTTATCGTCATTCAACGGCCGCAGAAAGAACTTTGCCTATCGAGTCATTGATAACAAGGTTTGCATAGCTGTCATACGGAGTGATGGTTTTGTTAATCAAAACGAGTTTATTGCCGGAGTAATAATTAATAAGTCCGGCGGCGGGGTAGACTTGGAGCGATGTGCCGCCGACAATAAGCATATCGGCGCGGGATATATGCGCGACTGCGCCCGCAAGAACATCGGGATCGAGAGATTCTTCATAAAGCACAACATCGGGTTTTATCATGCCGCCGCAGGGGCAGTACGGAATGCCGCTGTGGTTTTTTACATATTCGGCATCAAAAAATCTGTTGCAGCGCATACAGTGATTGCGATGAATGGAACCGTGAAGCTCATAAACGTTTTTGCTGCCTGCAAGCTGGTGCAGCCCGTCGATATTTTGAGTTACAACGGCTGTTAGTTTGCCCTGCGCCTCAAGTTTCGCAAGTGCAGCATGCGCGGCATTTGGCTTTGCGTCAGTTGTAAGAAGAAGCGTTTTATAATATCTGAAGAAAACATCGGGCTTGCGTACGAAAAATGTATGCGAAAGCAGCTCTTCGGGAGGGTAACCGAATTGCTGAATGGCTTTAAAAATTCCGTTTTCACTGCGAAAATCCGAAATGCCGCTTTCTGTTGAAACACCGGCTCCGCCGAGAAAAACAACGCGCCTGCTGCTTTGGAGCATCTGCTTGAGATTATCGATTTTTTGTTCGAAATCTGATTTCGTATTTTTTATTTCGTTCATTTCTTCCGTTCCGATCCTTTTCTTTCCGTTTTGCTGATAAAGGCTTAAGCTTAACGCATCCTGCAAAAAAATTTTCGTCGGCGCCTTCGGATCAGCTTTTCCGAAATCAATTATATCATTTTTGTCTGTGAAAGCAATACCGAAAACGGAAACACTCTCCGCAGATTCACTTCCGTATAATAAGACGGCGAAAAATAAGGCACTCGGGAAAAATTTTGTCGGGAAACTCAATATATAGGTTGACTTAGCTTGCGGATAGGTCTATAATTCATATTATGGCGATGTTTGGCGGCGTTCATTTTCCGCCGATTCGCCCGGCACAATAAGCATTGCCGAAATTCAGAAACGGGGTATCTCTTTTTGTGCGGCGGACAGTTTTATGTACGCTGCCGAAATCCGAACGATGCTGCGGGCTTCTGAAATCAACTTTTTATTCGCCTTTTGGGGGAGATTATGAAACTGAATGAAATGACCGAGCAGCAGCTTCAGGAGTTCTATTCCGAAGTGCTTGCCGAGTATCAGAATTGTTTGGCACAGGGATTGAACCTCAACATGTCAAGAGGTAAGCCCGGGCTTGAGCAGCTTGCACTTTCCGACGACTTGTTAAACATGTATATCGATCCTGCGGACACCAGGCCCGACGGAGTTGAAGCTCGTAATTACGGCGAGCTTATGGGTTTGCCCGCATGCCGCCGACTTTTCGCCGAATTGCTCGGTGTGCGTTTCGAACAGGTCTTTGCCTGCGGAAATGCAAGCCTCACATTGATGTACGACCTTATTTCAAAGGCATATACCCACGGCCTGCTGCATTCGGAAAAACCGTGGTGCAAGCATGAAAAAGTCAAATTCCTCTGCCCGTCGCCCGGCTATGATCGCCATTTCAAAATTTCAGAAACATTCGGCATGGAGCTTATAACCGTTCCGATGCTTGAAAGCGGTCCGGATATGGATCTTGTTGAAAAACTTGTCAATGACGAGGCTGTAAAGGGCATGTGGTGCGTTCCGAAGTATTCAAACCCGGACGGAATCACCTATTCCGATGAAACGATTGCACGCCTTGCTTCGATGAAAACTGCGGCTCCCGATTTCACCCTTGTTTGGGACAATGCGTATTGTGTACACGAATTTGAGGGCGATTTTGTTCCATTCGCGAACATGCTTGAAATTTGTGAAAAAGCGGGCAATCCCGACAGAGTTTTTGAATTTGCCTCAACGTCAAAAATCACTTTCCCGGGTGCGGGGGTTGCATGTTTTGCCTGCAGCGAAACAAACATGGCTTATATGAAAAAGCTTTTGGCGGCACAGGTTATAAGCTTCGACAAGCTGAATCAGCTTCGCCATGTGCTTTATTTCAAAAATGCAGCCGGTGTGCTTGCACACATGAAAAAACATGCCGCGATTTTGAAACCCAAATTCGATATCGTCAACAAATGCCTCGAGGAAGAACTTGCTCCGCTCGGCATTGCGTCTTGGCATAAGCCCACGGGCGGCTATTTCGTGAGTCTTTTTGTTCAGCAAGGCTGTGCAAAGCGCGTGCATGAACTTTGCAGAAATGCAGGCGTTGTTATGACCGATGCAGGCGCAACCTATCCTTATAAAAATGACCCTGCGGACAGCAACCTCAGGATCGCTCCGAGTTTCCCGCCGCTTAACGAACTTGAACAGGCGATGCAGGTGCTTTGTGTATGCGTAAAGCTCGCAGCCGCAGAAAAGCTGCTCGGCAAATAATTTTAATCCTATTTCGGAGGAAAAAACAATGACAAAAATGATGGATGCTCTTGTAAAGACAGAAGCAGGAAAAGGTCTGAAACTGATGCAGGTTCCCGTGCCCGAACCCAAAATGGGCGAGGTCCTCATCAAAATTCGCAAAACCGCAATTTGCGGCACGGATGTTCATATATATAACTGGGATCCCTGGGCACAGCAGCATATCCATCCCGCAATGACGATAGGTCATGAATATGTCGGTGAAATTGCACAGCTCGGCGAAGGCGTAAAAGAACTCTATGTCGGCCAGCGTGTTTCCGGCGAAGGCCATATCGTTTGCGGTCACTGCCGCAACTGCCGCAGCGGCAACGGACAGTGGTGCGCACACACCAAGGGTGTCGGCGTTGATCGTGACGGTGCTTTTGCAGAATATCTCTGCATTCCCGCAACCAACGTTATTCCCATGGATAAAAACGATATTCCCGATGATCTCATCTCGTTCTTTGACGCATACGGCAACGCAACGCACACCGCACTGATGTTCGACGTCGTCGGTGAAGATGTTCTGATTACGGGTGCAGGTCCCATCGGCATGATGGCCGCCGGCATCTGCAAACACAACGGCGCCCGCAACGTTGTTATCACCGATGTAAACGAATACCGCCTTGAGCTTGCACGCAAAATGGGCGCAAATCGTCCCGTTAATGTTGCAAAGGAAAAGCTCGAGGATGTCATGAAGGAGCTCGGCATCGTCGAAGGTTTCGATGTTGCACTTGAAATGAGCGGCAACGGCGGAGCACTCAACCAGCTCATCCACTCCATGCGCAACGGCGGCAAGGTTGCTCTTCTCGGCATCGCCGGCCCCGGCACTGTTGTTGACTGGAACGAGATAATCTTCAAGGGTCTCAATATTCAGGGCATTTACGGCAGGAAAATGTTCGAAACTTGGTACAAGATGGGCGCAATGGTTCAGGCAGGTCTTGACCTCACCCCGATGGTAACTCACAGGTTCAACTATCGTGACTTTGAAAAGGGTTTTGAAGCAATGAACAGCGGCAGCAGCGGCAAGGTTGTTCTCGATTGGACAAAGTAACCGCCGCATTGCCGATTCGGACAATATTTACGTTTTAACTGATTTTTCGGAGGTAAAAAAATGAAAAAAGCATACGAAATCTTTCGCAGCGAACTTGATTCCATCAAAGAAGCGGGCACCTACAAGGATGAACGCATAATCACAACCCCTCAGAAGGCTCGCATCGACACTACCGTTGCAAAAGGCGTTCTCAACATGTGCGCAAACAACTACCTCGGCCTTTCCAACAATCCCGAGGTTATCGCAGCAGCAAAGGCAAGCTATGATGAGTGGGGCTTCGGTCTCTCCTCCGTACGTTTCATTTGCGGCACTCAGCAGATTCACAAGCAGCTCGAACGCAAAATCGCAGATTTTCTCGGCATGGATGACTGCATTCTGTACACTTCCTGCTTCGATGCGAACGGCGGTCTGTTCGAGACTCTTCTCGGTGCGGAAGACGCGATCATTTCCGATGAGCTGAACCATGCAAGCATCATTGACGGCGTTCGCCTTTGCAAAGCAAAGAGATTCCGCTATAAGAACAACAACATGGAAGACCTTAAGGCTCAGCTTGAAGCAGCAAAGGATTGCAGAATCAAGGTTATTGCAACCGACGGCGTTTTCTCCATGGACGGTTTCATTGCCAACCTGCCCGCAATCTGCGATCTTGCGGATGAATACGGCGCACTTGTAATGGTTGATGACAGCCATGCTGTCGGCTTCATGGGCGAACACGGCAAGGGCACTCACGAACATTGCGGTGTTATGGGTCGTGTTGACATCATCACCGGCACCCTCGGCAAAGCACTCGGCGGCGCAAGCGGCGGTTACACGGCAGCTCGTCAGGAGGTTATTGACATGCTTCGTCAGAAGTCCCGTCCGTATCTGTTCTCCAACACGCTTTCACCCGCAATTTGCGCAGCATCCATCAAGGTATTCGATATGCTGAACGAATCCACTGCACTCCGCGACAAGGTTCACGAGAACACACGTTATTTCCGTGAGCAGCTCGGTAAGCTTGGTTTCGATGTTCCCGAAAGCACCCATCCCATCGTTCCCGTCATGCTCTATGATGCAAAGGTAGCACAGGAATTCGCAAGGCGCATGCTTGAAAAGGGAGTTTACGTTGTCGGCTTCTGCTATCCCGTTGTTCCCATGGGCAAGGCGAGGATCCGCACGCAGGTTTCAGCAGGCCACACAAAAGAAGACCTCGATTTCGCAGTAAAATGCTTCAAAGAGGTCAAAGAAGAAATGGGCATCTGACCATTTGCGCATAGCGGCCTGATTTTTGGGCAGAAATAAGATATGCTTCATCTGTAAACGATGCGAGCAGTTAGATTTGCCTGAATGATATATTTTAAACGGGCGGTTGCAATAACCGTCCGTTTATGTATAATTATAGAAATAAAAACAAGGAGGATTGGAATCATGGAAAAAAAGATTATCCTGAGCGGCATTCAACCGAGCGGCATACCAACTTTAGGCAATTACGTCGGGGCGCTGCGCAATTGGAAGCTTCTTCAGAGTGATGACAAATTCTGCTATTATTGCGTTGCCAATATGCACGCTTTGACCGTCAGGCAGGATCCCAAGCTCCTGCTTGAGCGTTCCTTCGGGATGGCTGCATTGCTTATTGCATGCGGTGTTGATCCGACAACTTCGCCCGTTTTCATCCAGAGCGATGTACATCAACATGCTGAGATGAATTGGGTGCTTGCCTGCAACACATATATGGGCGAGCTGAACAGGATGACTCAGTTCAAGGACAAGAGTGCAAAGCATGCCGACAATATCAATGCCGGTTTGTATACCTACCCGGTGCTGATGGCGGGGGATATTCTGCTTTATCAGGCGGATCTGGTTCCCGTCGGAAACGATCAGAAACAACATGTTGAAATAACACGCGATATTGCCGCACGCTTCAATAATGCCTACGGCGAAACATTCAAACTTCCCGAGCCGTACATTCCGAAAGTGGGCGGCAGAGTAATGAGCCTTACCGATCCGGAAAAGAAAATGAGCAAATCGGACACTAACCCGAATTCGTATATTTCGATTCTCGATGAACCGGCGGTGATAACAAAGAAGTTTAAGCGCGCAGTTACGGACAGCGAAGGGCGAATTGCATATGAAGAAGGACGCCCCGGCATGAACAACCTGCTTTCCATTTACAGTGCGATGACAGGAAAAACAATAGAACAGACCGTTGCGGAATTTGAAGGCTGCGGTTACGGCACGCTTAAAACCGCCGTTGCGGATGCGGTTATTGCCGAGATTGAACCCGTGCAGACAGAGTACAGGCGCATACTGGCGGACAAGGCAGAGCTTGAGCGCATAACAAAGGACGGTGCACGCCGCGCTTCCGAAGCCGCAGAAAAAACGTTGGATCTTGTTTACAGGCGCGTCGGGTTGAGATGAATTCAAAAACAACAGAAGCTGTGTCAGCCGTTTTTGCTGTTGAACACTGAAAAAACAAAGGGAGCACTGCCGCATAGACGGGTGTCCGTAAAACAGTTAATCCTCCGTATGGCTTAGACCATGCGGAGGATTTGTTTATGTCTAATCTTCAAACTTGCTGGCGGCAAACGGTTTGTCAAAACCGTTTGCGGACGGCAAGTCCACAGGGGATAGCCGCTTTA
>OJMG01003283.1_pt1 | contig 12500 bp, 12 predicted proteins | sample 1597141 | NCBI WGS metagenome assembly OJMG01 (sample SAMEA2452119, study PRJEB22498) | human gut metagenome | biome: human feces; feature: human gut; material: feces | place: Australia | collected 2012 | reverse complement strand
GCTTTTAAGTTTGTGGGATAAGTTTGTGCAAAATTCGATATTTGCTCATTTATAGTTATAATAATAATTTGTTGATCTGTTAAATTACGATTAATAACCTTGTGACGAGCAAATTCATCTTCGAGATCTTTTATTATAAGTTCTGAAAGTACGTCAATTTTAATGTATTCCTGTTTATTATTCAACATAAATGTGAAATAAAAATACGCGGAAAATATACTTGATGTAAGCGATAAAATAAACAGTATTACCATGATATTAATACTACATTTACTATATTTATGTATATTATTTATGAATCGAAATACCCCGCCAATAGTAGCGCTTGTTATAGCAGTATAGATGGTTAACAGAAAATTGTTTCTAAGCGCCAATCTATCTCTTTGTTGATTTACTTGTTCATAAATATATTTTGCAAATAATACTTTATCCATAGAAAGGACTCCTTATGGAAGAATCAATCCAAAAAGAATTAAATATTATACAGGAAGAAATTTCCAAAATCCAAAAAGCACTTAACAATATTCAAGCTAAAATCGGCGATACGCAATCATCGAAAAAAGAAAGACCCTATCAAAAGGAGTGGGATGATCTTATGTCTATTAAAGCCACTGTCAAGGGTGAATGGTGGTTGTGGTAATTACTTTTTAGTATCTTCTTCCTCTTTTGAAAATATTCCTCTTCTACTTACTGTTGCTTTTACTTTCATCAGTTCATCCCATTCTTTTTGATAAGGGAGATCTGGTTTAGGTTTCGGTGTAATTACTTTAGATATAGCTGGTTTATTGTTTTTATCATCTGTGCTCATATTAAGCTACCTCTTCTCTTTAGAAATTATTCCCACAATTTTTACAATGCCACTGTTTCCCTACTTTATCAGATGCAATTCCAAACATGCTGGTAGAAAGCATACGCTTAAACATGCCAATCTTCTCTATATTTGTGGACTGACACACTGGGCAGTGGGGTTGATTGGCAGATGCGGGTGCAGGGGATTGCTGATTAGATTGTTGCTTGCGACGAGCCATTACCCTCTCTCTTAATTTTTGTTTGTAAATTCGATGCGCTTCTATATCATACTCCTCTACTTTGTCACATTTTTCGAGAAGAGAATAAATATATGAATCAATTTCGTCTTCTGTTTTAGGCCATGATGTATTTGAAATTGTAATTGTCGTTGACTCAGACGTTTGAAACATTGGCGTACCACAGAAATCACATTGAATAGTTGCTACTACATCTGTTGCTGTGCTAAATGATCCACATTTTGGGCAAATAAATGTTTTTGAAAAGTCTGTAAGATTGGCGTCTTTTACGTATTTGGCTATTGGGAAACTACAATCAGGACAAGTTTCTGCATATTGACTTAAAATTTTTCCACATTCAGGGCAAAAAACTTTACTCATATAGATATTACCTCCGTAAATATTTCCTAGTTGAGTTGAAGTCTATACGACATCACTTTAGCTTTTTGCAAATGGTATATAGAAAATTAACAATTTCGCCCATACCTGTAATCAGCAAACCACCGATAACAGATACAAAAAGATAAAAGAAAAAGCTAGAATAAGAAAGATAACCATAATCATCTTTTCCTATTAAGAAAGATCCAATAAAACCACCTACTAGAACAATTATTCCCACAATCTTCAATGATTGTCCAACAAGCGTTGTATAAATTTCTTCCGATGTATTGGATGTTGCCGGAGTTTCAATCTTTTTCCCGCAAGATGAACAAGTTCCTTGGCTCTGCTCTTCTGCTGTTAATTCCTTGCCACATTCTGTACATTTCATAACGTTAAATCTCCTTATCATTCATTTGTTGAAAAACTTATCATCATCGTTTTAATACAGGGACGATAAAACAATTCAATTTTCATATTGGATAGTTCATCCCAATCATATACTTTTAAATCATTTTCAATATCGTAATGATAAGTGTTTTTACCATATAATTTATCCATTTTTTCAATTATATGATCTAATTGAGTATTATCTAATTCAACATTTTCCGCACTCCATATTAAAAGTCCTAGTTCATCATCATCTTGGTCGTTAGCTACCAATAATAACTTTCCATCTATATTCCATATTTTAACAGAATTGTTTACCAACATTCCTTTATGGTCAGATGTTGAACTTATTATGTATTTTTTAGATTTATTAACAGTCGAAATATCCTTTCCAAAGTTCGAATAATATTTTTTAAAAGGATCAGCGTCATGAGTAGTGAACGATTCTTTCTTAAGGAAAAGGACTGCAAAGACTAATATTACTATACCTATACCTAATACAATTCTTTTATTTTCATTGTCTTTTTCATGCGACTTGTCATAGTATTCCTTAATATTGTATCCGCATGACGGACACCTTTCAGCAGAATTAGAAACATTTTCACGACCACATTTTGGACATTTGATTAATGCCATGTAGTTTTCCCTCCCCACATTATACTAAATATTGTGAACCAATTTATTTTTCAGAAATGTTTAATGTACAATCATATTGTGGTTTATAATTATTATCCAAACCAAATTCGACTTCTACTGGACTTTTATCATCTGGTAAAACCCAAACCAACTGTGTTTTTAATGTTCCACCATTTTTTACACCAGTAAACGCATTAGAATAATCGAATATTCCTTGTTCCGATGTATTTCCAGGACTATCTAATTCAACACCATTTTGATAAATCTTTACAAGGCATGGTGTGTTATTGATAAAATTTCTAGCTTTATCCAGATTATTTGTGTATTCAAAATCCATTACTAATACGATTCCATATGACGGGGATTTCAAAACAGATGTATTTTTTAATATTGCATACGAATTATCATTTCCAATTTTTTCTGGTACATTGTCATTCAGCCACGATATATTATAATCGGATTCTTTTGTTTCTTGCGATTCATCTTGTTTATCTTCAATGTCTTTGCCGCCAGTTAAAGTTAATGTCTTTGAATATGCAGGATTGTAATTTGAATCTATTCCAAAATCAATTTCAACTGGGTTCATCGTATCTTTAAGAACCCATACAAGTTGCGTATTTATTATTCCTCCATCTTTTACATTTGTAAATGCATCACTATAATCATAAACACCCGCTTCGGATGTTATCCCTGGTCTATCTAATTCTATACCATTTTGATATGGTTTTACATCACAATTGCTATCATTAATAAAATCTGATGCTTGCGTAGTATTGTTGGTATATGTAAAATCCATAATCAGTAATGTGCCATATGAAGAATTAACAATTCTTGTATCTTTAATTAGTGCTTTTGAATTATTATTTCCAACTTCTATTGGTACTTCACTATCTTCCCATGAGCATGTTACATTTGACACTTTATCTGTTGTTAAATTGCTTGATTGATCTGAAACGTCTATAGCTGTGTCAGTCGTTTCATTATCTTCTGAAATAATCTGTTTGATGCTATCAGTATTAACTGCCTCTTTGATTACACTAGAAGCTGATGTTGCAGATGATTGTCCACAACTTGTAATAAAAAAAGAAAAGCATAAAAGACCTGTTATCCGTATTGTGTGTTTTCTTTTCATGTATTTTCCCATCCGCTTATTTATATATTTGATAATTTTAAATTATACCACAATTGTTATATAAATCCAACATTTCTAGAGGTGAATATAAAATGTACGATAGTATTTTAATTGATTATGGGCTTGAAAAATTCCACAAATATGTTATGGCAAATTCAATCATAGATTATCCATTTCCGCAGACTGATTATCCTTCCATATATACTGATCCATCTACTCTTACTGAGGAACAGCGTGTATTGCAGGAGAAAATGAAATGTCTTGTGGAACAGTTAAAAGTAAATGAGGAATGATTCTAAAATTTATATCCGCAATTTTTACACTTAAACTGTTTTCCAATTTTATCAGATGCGATTCCTACCATAGCTGTGGAAACGGCACGGTTCAAAGTGCTAATATTTTCTATATCCATACTACCACAAATCGGGCATTTTGGGATATTCGATTCTGGCGCGTTGACTTGCTGCTGAAGTTGCTCTTGGCGTTCCTCATTTTTCTTTTTCTGTTCAATTATAGATTCACGATGAGCTACTGCCGATGGATCGAGTTTCATATCAGTATACTTGGCAAGAATAGAATTTGCAATTTGGATAAATTCGTCTCCAGTTACAATATTTTTGTTCCATTCCATCTCTGCGCCATCTTCGTCTGTTTCGAGCATTACTGTTCCGCAATATTGACATTGTATATGCAATGGTTCTTTTTCATAATTTGTTCCACAATAAATGTCGCCACATTTAGGACAAACATATGCCTTATGGATGTCTGTAATATGATGTTCCGTCATAAAAGATCTAATTGGGAACGCGCAATGCGGGCATGTTTCGGCGTAGATGCTGAGTTCATGTTGGCATCCAGGACAATAGATCATTTGTTGTCTCTGTGTATTTTGAGCTTCTTTTCTGCTGGCATTCACGACAATCTTTTTGAACTGTTCACCCTTTTCTTTTTGTATTTGATTATATGTTTCCATGCTGAATCCACAGTTAGGACATGTTTTCTTTCCTAATAATTTTGTGCCACATTCTGCGCATCTTATTTTGGGATTATCGTTCATATACGGAATATCATCAGATGGTTTAGTAACCCAATATACTTTTACAAATTCTTCGTTTCTTGTATTAATGTCACATTTTAATGCTAGGTCTTCGTATTTTTTATACGGGAATCCACATTTTGGACACTGTTTTGCGTGAGTACTAATTTGATGACCACATTCAGGACAATATCTTAATGACATAAGTTTAGTTCCTTTCCGTTATAAAGATAAATATGTTAATATTATAACCATTATTATTATTACAACTGCGCAAATTTGGAAAATTTTATATATACACAGTTCCCTTTTTACTTTTTCATTTGGATCATATGTAAAATATTTTTGTTTATTAATAATGTTATAACAACCCTTTTCTAAATTTCTTACATGCGAATTTTTTTCTCCACATTTTGGACACGATTCAGCGTATTCTGAATAATCAGAATTGCAATTATGGCATTTTATCAGCATTATATTTCACCACCATTCTTTGGTTATAATTACTTAACTTCATAGCTCAATTATATCATACATTGTAATAATTATCCAACAAATTTTATAATGTTACCGCAGTTTAAAGATTTAGGTGAGCTATTTACGAATGGAAGTTTTCTAGAAGCTATAAAATGGCCATTTTCAAAATTAAAATCCGCTAATTCCACATCAAAAATGTCACAAAAGACATTGGAGAAATACAAAAAGATCATGGGTATAGGAGAAGATGGCTTAAGCAGTTTAACTTCTTCTCAAATTAAAGAAATAGGGAAAAAATCTGGTTATAAACAATCGCTAATCGCAGAAACTTTACTTAAAGCAAGCGATGCGGATTTCTTGTCAAAAGCAAAAGTTACAGGTTTAAAATGGTCTGATGCAGTAAAAGATACTAGCAAATTGGAAGATCTGAAAAAAGTACTTTTGGAAAGAGCAAGAACTGAGAAAGATCTTTTGAATCCTAAACAAATCGAGTATTTGTCACAAAAAGGATTGTCTACTGAAAAATTACAAGAAGGACTTGAGGGAATAATCAATAGTTCCGAGCAACTAGGCGATTCCTTAATTGCAGCTGGAGATGCTGGTAAATCAAGTTTTACTTCATTAGGTAGCGTTGCAAAAGGATTCTTACTAACACTTAAAGCAATTGCTCCTGCACTTATAGCTATATCTGCAGCGGCAATTGCATTTAATATTTGGAATGATTCTCAAACACAATTTACACAAAAGAAAGATGCAGCTAACGAAGCAAATCAGCAATATCAATCTGCAAAAGACACTCTAGAAAGTTATAATTCTGAATTAGAACAAACGCAAAGTCGAATTGAAGAATTACAGAAATTACAAGAGAATGGAACTATTACTATTGCTGAAGAATCTGAGCTAGAAACGTTACAGAAGCAAAATGACGAATTTGAAAGAAAATATAATATTCAGAAAAATATTTATGATTTCGAGAAACAAAATGCCATAGACAAAACAATGCAAGCTGCTTCTGAAAAACAAACTGTTGTAGACAAACTAAAAGAGGAAAACGGCGGTTTCTGGGGTACTATAAAAGGGTTATTTTCTTGGCTTCCAACAAGAACAACAGAGAATGAATATACCAACACCGACTATGTTGAGCCAAAATCGCTTGCGGATCAGTATAAAGAAAAGTATGGTGATGATACCACTTTAACAGGTCAGCTTAAAACAAACATAAAAATTCTAGAAGATCAGAAGGGAAAACTGGTTGATCTAGAAGAAGAAATGGCTAAACCTGGTACTAAAATCACAGATACAATGAAGAATCAACAAACAGAGCTTAAAGAATCAATTGCTGAAACTTCAGAAATTATCTCTTCTCAAACTGAAACACTTGAACAGTGGATTGATACCTGTTCTGATAGTACGGATATAGATGTAATTAAATCTGTTGATCAATGGAAAAAAATATTAAATGAAGTCCAAAACATCGGCAAATCTGATCTTCAGAAAAATGTCAATAATCTGAATACATACTTCTCTACCAATTCCGGAAGCATCATGAAAAAGTATCTGGAAGATATCGTTACAAAAAGTGGCAATGCTTCTGATGCTCTTACAGAATTTGAACGGGTTGGTATGTCTCTGGATGATATAGGTGTATCAAGCGATGCGTTCACAGATTATTTTCAAGATATCATTGATGGTTCATCTTCTGCTTCTGAAGCTGTAGAGGATATGAGCGATACGCTTGTTGGAACTTATGATAATCTCGCTGCCGCTATCGAATCTGCAAATGCTTCTGAGAAATTTGACAATTTAAAAACCTGGTACGAATCCGTTAAGGAAATGTACGAAAAAGGCGATGTTGGTACAGACGATTTCCAGACAATGGCACAGTTTGGTGTTGGATATAACATCAAAAAGCGACTTGCTGGCGGTGGTTATGAATACAGGGCGGATGCTTATGTTGAAGCATACCAACAGGCAGAACAAATGCTTGAGCGTTGGTATGGTGGAGATGACGAAGCTCAGAACACGCAAAATATCATTGATGATTTTGTATCTGCTGGCTTAATGAAATATAACGAAGCCACAAATGATTATGATGTTATCAAGGAAAACTTCCAAAATACTGCACAGGCCGCACAAGAATTAGGTACAAGTATTGATAATGTCGAAGTTGCAATGGGCAAACTTGACACAAAAGGTTTTGAATTCGATAATATCGATAAGAGTGGAGAAATGTTTAAAGAGTACCAAGATTATTTGGAAAAGATCAAAACAATCAAAGATTCTTTAAATAACGGTACTTTAAAAGATAATTTATCAGATAAAATTTCCGGATGGAATGACGACTTGGATCAATTTGATAATGACCTTACTACTCTGACAGAGCCAAAAGTTATTGAAATCAAATTTGAATATGATTTAGCATCTATTCAACAGAAAACTCAAGAAGCTGCAGAATTAGCGCGTTCTTCTGGTGAGAATAGCGACTGGGCTGCTGCAATTGTTTCTCAGAAAAGCGAACGCAGCCTTCTTGATGACAAGACTGGTTATACAGCAAATGGCAACGACGCAGCGTTCAAAAATACTGATGCTTACATAGATAAAATCTATGATAACATGGCTGGTAAAACTGCTGAAGAGAGACTGCAACTTAATCAGGCGGCTTACGCTTTACAAGAGTTCCAGAACCAATTCTTGCAACTTCGTGCAGAAGGTTCGACTATGGATTGGAACCAATTTATCGGTTCTGATCAGGCTGCGCAAACAATGTCTGATGTAAAGAAAATGACTGGGTTTACTCTTGGTGAAATTAAAGGAATACTTAATAGTGGCAATCTTGATTTCATCATTGGTGCAAACACAGATCAGGCTGATGAGAAGGTTGAAGAAGAGAAAAATAAAATAAGCCGAGAAGAAGCAACACTTATTTTGCAGGCTGACTCAGAAGATCTTGATAAAAAGATCAATGAAACATTTTCAGACTTAGAAAATGGCGAGAGGATTCCTGTATTTGCCGACGTTGACGGAGCATTACAAGAATTACAAGCCGTTCGAGATGAAAATGGAGAAATCACATTTAGTGCTAATGTTAATGGAGTAGACACACAGCTTACTCCATATCTTGACTTAGACGGAAATATTGCTTATACGTCAGATCCATCCGCATTAGACCCTATTTTCTTAAAACTAAAAGAGCTTGAAAAGGGAACGACAATACAATTTACTGCTAATGTTGACGGTGTAGATAGGTTAGTTTCAGCATATAAAAAAGAGGACGGAACTATTTCGTATACTGCAGTCGGCGCTGATGGTATGATGCATGATCTCATGCTGATGAAGAATCAAGATGGTTCAATTAGTTATGAGATGATTTATCAAGAAGAACCAGTGCCTAAAACAACGGGTGTAAATTATGAGCGCGAAGGTCAGGAAGCTCCAAAACAAAACAATAGTGCAGGACTTTATTATAAAAAGACAGGTCAGGACGAGCCTTCTCCAAAAACTGTATCTTTGCGTTATGTGACATCATATGTTACTTCCGGTGGTGGTCCTCGGGCGCAAACAATGGCTGACAATTTAAAGCCAATGTTTAATGGTACTGCCAACGCATCTGGTAATTGGGGGGTGCAAAAATCTGAAACATCTTTGGTTGGTGAATTAGGGCCAGAAATCGTTGTTAGAAATGGACATTATTTTACTGTTGGTGAAAATGGTGCCGAGTTTACAGATGTTCGACGCGGAGATGTTATTTTCAATCATAAGCAAAGTATGGAGTTACTTAAAAACGGTTATGTAACTTCTGGAAATGGACGAGCAAAAGTTATAGGTGAAGCATTCGCATCTGGTTCTGGTGGTCGTTATCAAAAATATACTCCGTTAGTTCCATCTGACAACTCTTCAAAAAATAACAATTCCTCTTCTGGTTCAAAATCATCTTCTGGTGGTTCTTCCGGAGGCACTTCTACTCGTACATCAACCGGTTCTAGTGGAGGATCTTCAGGTGGTAGCTCCGGAGGCACATCTGCTGATAAATCTACAACCGAAGAAGTAGTTGATTATATAAAAATATTACTCTCTCGCCTATCTCGACTTTCTGAACTTGCTACAGATGCTGTTGATCGTGCGGTAGGATTAGTTGCAAAAGAAAATCAGGCTGCGGATGCAATAAGTAAACTTCAGAATGAACGGAACTACAACCAAAAAGCAGCCGATGCTTATCTGGCAAAAGCAAACAGTGTTGGATTATCTGAAGAGTATGCATCTAAAATTCGAAATGGTACATTGGATATAGAGACAATTACCGATGAAAATCTAAAAGATAAAATTTCTAAATATCAAGAACGGTAAAATATTTGCCGTTGTAAAATCTATTTAATTGCGGGGAGTCCCCATAAGGTTTAATTGGCTACAACGTAACCGGAAACGGTAGGCGTGAATGCGGTAGAGTTATAAACTCACAGTCCATTATTGGATAGAAACCATAAAAATAATTAAACTAGGGATAACCGGGTGTGCAAGTCACTCAGACGCAGCGAACTTCCTAAGTCAGAAATGATATGGAAGACGTTCAACGACTAACCCATATTGGGTGGCGTAAGCCTTAATGTAGGGTCGCAAGTTATTGGCGGTTCGAAAAATATAGACTATTCATTATTTATTAGTCACGTTGAAAGATACGTGATTTTTTGTTGTGCAATTTTATAAGAAGAGAATAAAAGATTGGAGGTGAAATATGTTAGTAGAAAATCAAAAAGTTGAAGTCAGATGGCATAATAACACTAAAAAGCATTATGTAGATAAAGGATATTGTTTCACTAAACTTGGGGATACATTTCTATGTGATGTGAATGATTTGATTAAAGGTTCAAAAATAAAAGTTTTAGTTAAATGCGATTACTGTAATAATACTATTTTAAAAGCATTTGAGAACTATAATATCGAAATACAAAAATCAGGAAAATGTGCCTGTTATAATTGCAGAGCTAAAAAGCGAGCAGAACGGGATATAATAACTAGGGCAGAAAAGGCCATTAGAGAATTTTATACATTATGTGAACAGTATGATTATGACCCTATTTCTACCATTGAAGACTATAAAGATTCGAGATCAAAGTTATTCTACAATTGTAAAATTCATGGTATTCAAACGACGTTATTAAGTAATTTTAGAAAGGGTGAAATTTGCGCAAAGTGCGCAAAAGATCATAGTTATGATTTATCTGTGCGACGTCAAGTGTTTTATAAAGAATATATGAATTTTTGTGAACTTAATGATTATATTCCGACAGCAGATATTTCAGATTATTATAATTATAACTCTGAAATTGAATACACATGCAAAAAGCATGGAAAACAATATATTACATTAAACGGAATTCGTTCTTTAAAATACGGATGTCGTTCATGCGCTATAGAAAAGAATAACGATCTCAAAAGATTAGATAAAGATATTATTGAGAAATTGATATCTAGCAAAAATAATAATGTATTGTTAAATTGCGATGATTATCAGAATATGCATTCTATTCTGAGTATAAAATGTGGATCTTGTGAAAATGGTGTTATAAAAACAAATTTGAATAATTATTTGAGAGAAACTTTTCTTGGGAAATGCTCTGTATGCTCTGCAAAAAGTGTTGGTGAGGCTAAAATCTCTGCTATGCTTAATTTATATAATTTTACATATATACCACAATATACTTTTGCTGGTTGTAGAGATAAAAAGCCATTGCCGTTTGACTTTTATTTACCAGATTATAATCTATGTATCGAATTTGATGGAATACAACACTTTAAACCATTAAGACGTACATACGATATGACACTTGAAGAAGCGCAAGAAAAGTTAAAATATATACAATATCATGATAGACTCAAAACTGATTATTGTTTGATTAATAAAATTAACCTCTTAAGAATTCCATACTATGATTTCAAAAATATAAATTCTATTATTCTTAAATATCTAGGTTTATCTCGCTCTATACAACTCCCCCTAAAAACAGGGAAAATATTTATATGTAAATCACACAATCATTAATGAATAGAAGATATAGTCTCGTCTCATATGAAAATATGAGGAGAATTTTATTCTCTTACTTATGTAGCGAATAAGTGAAAAGATAACGATGAAAATTACTTGTCTGCTCAGGACAATGTTCTAAAGATTGAAGACAAAATTACAGACCTTGCTGAAAAACGTCTGGAAATCATAACTGATACTTATGATGCGATCGTAGACATCAATGATAAAATCAAAGACGTAGCAAATTCCAAAATATCCTTGAATGATGCACTTGGCGTAGCCATCGACAATCCAGACAACTATGCAAGCATAAATAAATCCATCAAGGCACAGGAAGATACTTACAATCAGCTGACGAAAAAGCTTTCCGATTATCAGAAAGAAGTAGATTCACAGCTTTCCAGTGGTTATCTTAAGAAAGGTTCCGAAGCTTATCAATCTGCTATGAAAAATATTCAAGATTTCACAGCTAAGATTTACGATGCTTCTACCAGCCTTCTTGAACTACGGGATAAATTGGATCAGATTAAAATTGATACTATCCAGAATGTAATTGACGGAATCAAACGTAATTCGGATATTACGGAGAAATATATTTCTTACCTGCAATCCCAGAATCGTAATGTGCCAGAGAATTTATACACTGACCGTATAGATAATAATAACGCTCAGGTACAGCAGAATCTAAAGCAGATGGAAATATACCGGAAGAAACAGGCAGTCCTTGATGTCAATTCCAAATCGTATCAAGATTATGCAGAAAAGATTCAAACACTAAAAGAAAATACGCTGGAACTGATTACGGACAATGAATCTCTTCAAGATAGTATCTATGAGCTACGCTTCAAACCTCTTGACGATGCTATCCAGAAGTACAGTGACCTTGAAGATGAGCTGAAAAGTTTCCGTGATCTTCTGAATGATGATGCATTCCTTGATAAGCAAGGACGTATCACTGAAGAAGGATTGGCACAAGTTGCTCTCTTACAGCAGAGTATTGGTACGGCAAAACAAAAAATTGCAGATTATACCACGGGTCTGCAAAAACTAAAAGAGTCTTATGATAATGGGGTTATTTCCTTAACGGAATATAATGACAAGTCAAAAGATTACCGTGAAGGTATTCAAGGTTCGATTGCAGATGTGAAGTCATACCAGGATAGTCTGGTTGATCTGTATAAGAACGCTATGAGTACAGAGGTTGATTATCTTGATAAAATCATAGAAAAGAGAAAGTCGGCGCTTCAAGCAAAAGCTGACTATTATTCCTATGATAAATCAATATCTAAAAAGAGCAATGATATTAATGCTATCAAAGCACAGATCATGGCTCTGGAAGGGGTGAAATATTTGCTCCTGTAAAATCTATTTAATTGCGGGGAGTCCCCATAAGGTTTAATTGGC
>OJMG01003278.1_pt1 | contig 12511 bp, 9 predicted proteins | sample 1597141 | NCBI WGS metagenome assembly OJMG01 (sample SAMEA2452119, study PRJEB22498) | human gut metagenome | biome: human feces; feature: human gut; material: feces | place: Australia | collected 2012 | reverse complement strand
AACTATAAAAGAAAGTAATGATTATAAAAAACTTTCAAAAATAGAAAATAGTGAAGAAGATATAAGATATGATAGTGTTTGTAGTTATACAGAAGATGATTATTTTATAGATATTGCAAGGGAATATAATTATAATGATGTACTTATGCTAATTCATGAATTTATACATTCAACAAATATATCAAAAAAAGTGGGAGAGTATAGGTACATATTGACAGAATTCTTTTCAATATATTTTGAAATGTATGCACAAAGAAATATATTAGAAAGTGGTATTAATCCTAGTGAACTTGATATATTTGATAGAATAAAATATACGGGAAGAGATTCAAAATTAATAGATAATTATTCTTTTGTATTAATGTATTACAATTTGTTTGGAAATATAAAAGAAAATTCATATAAAGATTTAATAAAATATAATATTGTTTCACTTTCAAAAGAAGAGTTTGATAATTCTTGCCAATTTTTATTAAATTATTTTGATTATAAAAAAGATGAATATAACTTCAAAAATAAAGAATTTAATTTATATGATTATAGAAAATGTATTAGTAGTTTGTTTAGTAGCGGTTATAGATATTTACTTGGAACATTTTTTTCTTGTTACTTATTAGAAAATGGTAATAAAGATAAAATTGTATGGTTAAATGATCATATTAATGATATAGCAATAAGAAAAATGAATCTTACTAGCGTACTTAAAATTATTGATATCGATTTCACAGGGGAAAATATAGATGAAAAATTAATTGAAAGTGCACAAAAATATTATGAAAATTTAAGTAAATATTCTGTTAAAGAATTTGCAGAAAAGTCTTTGACATATAATGTATAATATGATATTATATTTTTGAAATCAATTAAGAAAGACATAGTCATTAAATTAAATATAAATAGAGAGTTAGTGTTTGGTGGAAACTAATATATTATTTATTGATTCCTACTTTCTTAGAGAAATGTAAACATTTCCGGGTAATACCGTTATTTAAATTAAGTAAATAAAAGGATGGTACCGTGCACATGCACTCCTTAAGAAGTACTATCCTTTTTTATTTTTGAAAGGGTGAATATTATGGGAAACAAAGCAATAACAGAAAGAAATAAAGATTTTGCAAAATGGTATACAGATGTTGTAAGAGCAGCAAAATTATGTGATTATTCATGTGTAAAAGGATGCATGGTAATAGAACCAAATGGATATGCTATTTGGGAAAAAATGAAGGAAATATTAGATAAAAAATTTAAAGAACTTGGACATGTAAATGTACAAATGCCACTTTTAATACCAGAAAGTATGCTTGAAAAAGAAGGAGAACTTGTAAATGGATTTGCTCCAGAAGTTGCTTGGGTAACAATGGGTGGTAGTAAACAATTAGATGAAAGATTAGCAATAAGACCAACAAGTGAAACAATGTTTTCAGATTATTATTCGACACATGTAAAAAGTTATAAAGATTTACCAATGCTATATAATCAGTGGTGTAATGTACTTAGATGGGAAAAAGAAACAAGACCATTTTTAAGAAGCAGAGAATTCTTATGGCAAGAAGGTCATACAATTCATTCAAGTGAAGAAGAAGCAAAAAAAGAAGCAAATCAAATGATAGAAGTATATAATTGGTTTCATAATGAAATACTAGCAATTCCATCAATAATGGGAAGAAAAACAGAAAAAGAAAAATTCTCAGGTGCAGAATATACACTTACAAATGAAGCATTAATGTATAATGGAGTTGCACTTCAATCAGGAACATCACACTATTTTGGTCAAAAATTTTCTGAAGCATATGGTATTAAATTTACTAATAAAGAAAATAAAGAAGAATATGCATATCAAACATCATGGGGAACAACAACAAGAATGATTGGTGGGCTTATTATGGTTCATTCAGATGATTATGGACTTGTATTACCTCCAAAAATCGCACCAAAACAAGTCGCAATAATTCCAATTGGAAATGATGAAGAAGTATTAAATTTATGTAATGAATATAAAGAAAAATTAAATAAAGAAGGAGTAGAAGCTTATGTAGATTTAACAGATAAATCACCAGGATTTAAATTTGCAGAAGCAGAAGTAAATGGTATTCCTGTTAGAATAGAACTTGGTAAAAGAGATTTAGAAAATAATAAAATTACATTTGCAAGAAGAGATACAAGAGAAAAGATAGAAGAAAATATTAATATTGATATAGTAAGTTATACAAAAAAATTACTAGAAACTATTCAAAAAGATATGTATGAAAGAGCAAAGAAAAGAAGAGATGAATTAACATTCGAAGCACATAATAAAGAAGAAATAGAAAAAATACTTAATACACAACCAGGATTTATTCATGCAATGTGGTGTGGAGATATTAAATGTGAAGAAGAAATAAAACAAATAAAAGGTTGTAAATCAAGATGTATTGTAAATGAAAAAGCAATTGATGAAAAATGTGTATGTTGTGGTAAAGATGCTAAATACCATGTAATATGGGGAATACAATATTAAGGAATGATTAAATTCCTTTTTTAATAGAAAAAAATTAAAAATTATAGTACAATTAAAAAGAAGGAGGGTAAAAAATGATTTTAATAATTGCAGAGAAACCATCACTTGCTAGAAACATAGTTTCTGGTATTGGAAAGATGAATAGAAAAGATGGATATTTTGAAAATGAAAATTATTTAGTTACGTGGGCTTTTGGTCATTTATTTACCCTATATGACATAGAAGATTATGATAATTTAGAAGATAGAAGATGGAAAATGGATAATCTTCCTTTTTATCCTAAAGAGTTTAAATTTAATTTAAAAAAAGATCAAAGAAAGCATATTGATGACGGAGTATTAAAACAATTTAACATAATAAAAGCACTTGTAAATAGAGAAGATATTGACACTATAGTAAATGCAGGAGACTCGGATAGAGAAGGAGAAATAATTGTAAGATTATGTATAAATAATGCACTTAATAGTGAAAAAAAACTAGTAAGATTATGGCTTCCAGATCAAACAGAAGAAACTGTAAAAAAAGCATTAACTGAAATGAAAGATGAAAAAGAATATGATAATTTAGCTAATGAAGGATTTGCTAGAACTTATGTTGACTGGCTTTATGGAGTTAATTTAACAAGATATGCAACACTTAAAACAGGAACACTTTTAAGAGTAGGAAGAGTAATTGTTCCAATAGTAAAAGCAATATATGATAGAGATAAACAAATAGAAGAATTTATTCCAGATATATATTATGGAATAGCATCTAATGAGGAAACAAATGGTGAAGTAGTAGAACTTAATTCAAAAGAAAAATTTGATAAAGAAAAGATAGAAGACGCTAAGAAATTATGTGAGTTATATAATAAAGAAAAAGCAGTAGTAACTAAAAAAACAGTAAAAAAAGATACCCTTGCTCCAGGTAAATTATATTCACTTACAAAACTTCAAAACTACTTAGGTAAAAAATATAAGATGCCTATGGATCAATCATTAAAAATAGTACAAAAATTATATGAAGAAGGTTATTTAACTTATCCTAGAACAAATTCAGAGTATTTAGCAACCAATGAAAAAGATAAAATAAAAAGTATATTAGAAGTAGTATCAAAACTAGGCTATAAAGTAAAATTTAAAGATAAAAAAACTATATTTGATGATAGTAAAATAGAATCCCATTCAGCGCTTACTCCAACTTATAAAATACCTAATAAACAAAATATGAGTGAAGATGAAATAAAAGTATATACTGCTGTTATGAGAAGATTTGTCTCTGTATTTGCAGCTGAAGAATGTAAAATAGAAAAAACAGAAATAGTAATAAAACTAGGTGATAAAGAAGAATTCACTTTAAAAGGTAATGTAATAATAGAAAAAGGTTGGACTAAATATGATGATTATAATAAAAATGATAAAGTACTTCCTTCATTAAATATTGGTGATGAAGTAAATATAAATTTTAAACCAAAAGAAAAAAAGAAGTCCGCTCCTAAACACTATACAATTGAGACACTTAATAATTATTTAAAAAATCCATTTAAAGAAGATAAAAATAAAGTAGATGAAGAAATGGATGAAAATAAAGATGATACAGAAGATTATAAAGCAATATTTGAAGGATTAGAACTTGGAACAGAAGCAACAAGAACAGGTATTATAAATAATGCAATTAATAGTAAATATATTGCTCTTAAAAAAGATGTTTATACTATACTTCCTGATGGTAAATATTTAATTGAAGAACTTAAAAAAATGAATATAAGTATGGATAAATATAAAACTAGTGAACTTGGTAAAGGATTAAAACAAGTTTATAAAGGTAATATAAGTATTAACGATGTTGTACTTCTAACAGAAAAGGAAATAAGTGAAGTATTTAATAGTAAAAATACTGAAAATGATACAGGTTTTTATAGAGAAGTAATAGGAAAATGTCCATTATGTGGTAAAGATGTAATAAAAGGAAAATATAACTATGGATGTATTGGTTATAAAGATGGATGTAATTTTAAAATAAGTACTATGATATGCAAAAAAATAATTAATAAAAATGTTGCGAGTGAAATACTAAAAAATAAAATATCTCCTGTTATAGAAGGTTTTATTTCTAAAAATAATAAAGAGTTTAAAGCAAGACTAAAATTAGAAGATGATGGCAAATTATCATTCGTTTTTGATTAAAATAACTAATTTTTTTAAGATTAGTTATTTTTTTTAGGGGAATTTGCTTTATAAAGAGAGAATATAACTATTGAAGGAGGTTTTTATGAATAAAAAATATTTAATAATATTCTTGTTATTTTTTATTACTTTACTTTTGACAGGTTATATTTATTGTGACTATAAGGAAAAACAAATAATAAAAAATAATGGTAATGTTAATAAAGAAGAAACAAAAAAAGAAAATGATATTAGTGAAGAAAAAGATGAGGATTTTGTAGCTGAAAAAGTAGTTTTGAAAGGAGAAGAAAATGTTAAAAAGGTTGTAAAAAAAGTAACAGAAGAAATAAAAGAGGAAAAGAAAGAAGAACAAGCAGAAAAGGTAGAAACTAAAGAAAGTTATATAGTTACTTTTGATTCAAATGGTGGTGAAATAAATGAAAAGAGTAAACTAGTAACATACAATGAATATTATGGTAACCTTATTGATGCTAAAAAAGAAGGTTATACATTTATAGGTTGGTATAATAAAAAAGGTAAAAAAATAAATGAAAATAGTGTTGTTATGGGAAGAGGTAATCATACATTATATGCAAAATATAAAATAAATAGTTATATAATAAAATTTGATTATAATTATTTAGAAAATAATTTGTATAAAAACTTATTAGATAAAAAGTCATATAATTTAGATTATGAAATTATAAATGATGATGAAATATTTAATAATGAGAACGTATTTAAATTTAATTTAAGTGAAAATGTTATAAAGTATAAAGAAAATATAAAATTAGAAAAAGATAAAATATATACTTTTAGTGTATATTTAAAATCTGATAGTGAAAAAGAACTTATGATAGGATTTAATGGAGAAGAAGAAAAGATAAAAGTAAATGAAAGTTTTAATAGATTTACAAAAACTTTTAAAGCAGAAGATAAAAATTATGATGAATTTTTATTTAAGATAGAAGGAGACATTTCAAAAGATAGTTATCTAGAAATATATGATTTAAGTATTTCAGAAGGAGAAGAAAATACAAAAGAAGAAGAAATAAATTATAATGAAAAAGTAGAAACTAAAGAGGTACCTCTAAGAGAAGGTTATACATTTGATGGATGGTATAAAGATTTATCATTAAAAGAAAAAGTAAATGATTTAGTAAAAGAAGATGCTACATATTATGCTAAATGGATTCCTAACACATATACATTAAAATTAGAAGTAAATGAAAAAGTAACCGAAGTAAAAGGAAGTTTTAATTCATTAAAAAAATTAGAAATACCAGAATCAAATTATAAGATAACATATGATGAAAGAGAAGTATTTATAAAAAGATCATTCAAAGGTTGGGTAAATGAAAATAACGAAACTGCAATAGAAAATTATATATTTAAAAAAGATGAAAAGTTAAAAGCAATATTTGAAGATACAGTAAATGTTCAGCTAGAAGATATAAATAAAGAAAATAATATATGTTCTTGGAATACTAAAAAAAGTGGTAATGGTGAGAGTTATGATGCTAAAACCACTATTAATATAAATAGTGATATTAAATTGTATAGTGTGTGTAAACAAATTATAAAACCAGAAAGACCAATAAACTCTGGTACAATAACAAGTTATTATGGTAATAGAATTCATCCAGTATCAAATGAAAATAAATTTCATTCAGGTATTGATATGTATAGTAGTGACAAAAATATTTATCCAGTACTTCCAGGTGTTGTTGCAAAAACAGGAAGTAATTCATCAATGGGTAATTATATAATTATTCATCACACATATAATAATCAAAATTATACATCCGCATATTACCATTTAGAAGAAAAATATGTTAGAAAAAATCAAAAAGTAGATCAAAATACAGTTATAGGAAAAATGGGACAAACAGGTATTGCAACTGGAGTACATTTACACTTAACAATGTATAAAGGTCATTTAGATAGTGAAAATTCAGAAATGATTGATCCAAAAAGTGTTATTGATCTTCCAAGTAACTGGAATAGTAGGGTTTATTAGTAAAGATATCTTGTACAATAATTATAATTTTTGTATAATAAATAAAGAAAAAGGAATGTGGTAAAATGATATATTTAGACTATGCAGCAAATTGTCCAGTAGATAAAAAAGTATTAGAAGATTTTAATTTGAATAGTATTTTATACTATGCTAATCCGAATTCTACTCATAAATTAGGTCTTGAAGCAAAAGAAAAAATAGATGAAGCAACAAGTTATATTGCAAATGTATTTAAATGTAAAAATGAAAATGTAATTTATACTAGTGGTTCATCAGAAAGTAATAATCTTGTAATAAAGGGTTTTGCAGCCAAATATAAAAATGCTCATATAATAACAACCTCTATAGAACATTCATCTATAATCGCACCAGTTAATTATTTACTTAATAAAGATGTTAGTGTTGATATACTAGAAGTTAATGATGAAGGAAAAATAGATATAGAAGAGTTAGAAAACTTAATAGATGATAGAACTACTCTTGTAAGTATAACAAGTGTTGAAAGTGAAACAGGAATAATAATGGATATAGAAAAAATTGGAGAAATATTAAAAAAATATGATAACTGTTTCTTTCATACAGATGCAACTCAAAGTATTGGTAAATTAGATACTAATTTTGAAAATGTAGATTTAATAACTTTTTCACCACATAAATTTTATGGAATTAATGGTATTGGAGTATTAATAAAAAAAGATAATGTTAAGTTAGAACCACTTATTTTAGGTGGTAAAAGTACAACAATTTATAGAAGTGGAACACCAGCTCTTCCTTTAATTTTATCAATCAAAAAAGCATTAGAAATATCACTTTCAAATATGGAAAATAATAATAAATATTTAAAAAAATTAAATGAATATATAAAAGAAAATTTAAAAAAATATGATAATGTAGTAATAAATAGTAAAGGAAAATGTATATATAATACAATTAATTTTAGTGTAAGAGGAGTTAGTTCAGATATTTTTTCTAAAAAATTAGAAGAAAAAGAAATATATATAAGTACGAAGTCTGCATGCTCATCAAAGAATAATGTATCAAAAGTTGTATATGCACTTACAAAAGATGAAGAATTATCAAAAAGTACTTTAAGAGTAAGTATTTCACATTTAACAACTAAACAAGAATTAGTTAAATTTTTTGAAGTATTTGATGAAATATATAATGAATTAGTAAAGTAGGAAAAATTTATGGAATTTTATAAAGAAGTAGAAAGAAATATAATAAAAAAATATAGAAAAGAGTTATATAGACCATTTGTAAAAGCACTTGATAAATATGAACTTATAAAGGAAAATGATAAAATAGCAGTATGTATATCAGGTGGTAAAGATTCATTTTTAATGGCTAAACTTTTTCAAGAAATTATGAATCATGGTAATGTTAAATTTGAATGTAGATTTATTTGTATGGATCCTGGATATAAAGAAGAAAATAGAAAACTAATAGAAGAAAATGCTAAAAAATTAAATATACCAATAGAAATATTTAATTCAGATATATTTGAAGCATCAGAAAGAGCATCAAGAACTGGACAAGGGCCATGTTATTTATGTGCTAGAATGAGAAGAGGTGCACTTTATACAAAAGCAAAAGAATTAGGATGCAACAAAATAGCACTTGGTCATCATTTTGATGATGTAATAGAAACAATTCTTTTGAATATGTTTTATGGTTCAACAGTTAAATCTATGATGCCAAAATTACATAGTGAAAATTTTGAAGGACTAGAACTTATAAGACCACTTTATTTGGTTAGAGAAAAAGATATAATTACATGGAGAGATTATCATAATTTAACATTCTTAAATTGTGCGTGTAAATTGACAGAAGAATATAGCTTAGGACAAAGAGATTCAAAAAGATATGAAGTAAAAAATATAATAAAAGAATTAAAAAAGCAAAATAAATATATAGATATAAATATTTTTACAGCATTTGAAAATGTTAATTTAGATAAAATTGTAAGATATGTAAAAGATGGAGAAGAACATACATTTTTAGAAGAATATGATAAAGATATTTAGAATTATAGATATCTTTTTTCATATATTTTTATAGGTGAAAAAAATGTATGAAATGATTAAATTAAAATATAATTATAAAGACTTAGAACCTTACTATAGTAGTGATATGTTTAATTATCACTATAATACACTGTATAAAGGATATACTAATAACTTAAATAAATTAATGAGTGACTTTAATGATAATAGAATAAAAGATGATTTTACTAATATACAAAAATTATCAAAATCATTATCTTTTAATGCAAATGCTTATATATTACATAGTTTATTTTTTGAGAATTTAACACCTATGCCAAATAAAACTTTATTAAGTAAAGATTTAAAAGCACATATTATAAAGGATTTTACTTCATATGATGCCTTTATTGATGAACTTAATGCATCTATTTTAAATATAGAAGGTCCAGGTTGGGTAGTATTTGGATATGATATATACTTAAATAAACTTTTAATAATTCAAATAGAAAAACATCAAGAATTAACTCTAATTGATTTTATTCCACTTTTAGTAATAGATGTTTGGGAGCATTCTTATTACCTTCAATATAAAACAGATAAAAAAGAATATGTTAGAAATTTATTTTATATATTAGATTTTGATGTAGTAAGTAAAAGGTACGATAAAATATATTTAGTTTAGTACCTTTTTTTGATATAATAATTTTAGTAAGGGTGATTATTATTTATACAGTAGAGAAAATAGTAGAAAAAGTATTATATTCAAATAGTACTAATTTTGTTGAAATTAAGTACTTAAATAGGGTAAAGAAAGAACTAAAAAATGTTAAATATAATATATATGAACCATTTATTGGTGCGACAAAAATAATTTTATATAATAAGATGCCAAATATTAAAATATATGAAATTGTATCAAGTAATGATTTAAGACATCAAGATATACTTGGAACTCTTTATTCACTTAATATATCTGATGAAATGTTTGGTGATGTTGTTATTTGGAATAACAGATATTTTATTATAATTTTGTCTAGTATTGATAATTATATAAAATCAAATTTAACGAGTATTAAAAATTCAAAAGTAGATTTAATTGAAAAGGATCCATATTATTTAAAAGATTATAAACAAGAGTACGAAGAATGCATTATAATTGTTCCAAGTATAAGAGTAGATGTTATTGTTTCTAAAATAATTAATTCAAGTAGAAGTAATGCACTTGAAAAGATAAAAAATGGTGATATATATTTAAATTATGAATTATTAACTAAACCAACATATATGTTAAAAGAAAATGATATATTTAGTATAAGAAAATATGGTAAATATAAATTTTTAGGAGAGATAAATAAAACTAAAAAAGGAAGTTTAGTTATAAAATATTTAAAATATGTATAATTCGAGTGTAAATAAAATATAAATTTATTGATAAATAAAATTAATTATAATATAATTTAATTTAGAAGGAGTGTAAATATGGAAGAAAAAGATGTAAATAATAATGAAGAAGAAAACATTAATTCAGATGATAATTCTAAAGAAGAAGTAATAAAAAATGATAATACTTCAAATGAAGAAAACACTGAAGTTAATGAAACAACTAGTGAAAAAACAGAAAAAGAAAATGAGTCTAATGAGACTTTAAAGTCTTCAGATGAAGTAAAGGAAAAAAATGAAGATAAAAAGGAAGAAGGAGTTACAGAAGAAAAAACAAAGATAAGTGAAAAATTCTCTTTTATAACAAAGAATAGTTCATTAAAAAAGATATTAATAATTGTTTTAGCAGTTATTGTTCTATTAATAGGTGTAAGAGCAGTATTTAATAAATTTGCTAAAAATGATAATATTTCAGGTGTAAGGAAAGTATTAAGTGCAAAATATACAAGTGTATCATGTATAAACTCATCTTGTGATGGATTTATTGTTATTGATGGAGATAAATTAAGTAAATATAAAGTTTATTTATATAATTCAGATGGTAAAAAAATAGCAAATTATAAAGTTAATTATAATAAAGATGATAAAACAACTGAGGTTCCAGTTTCTATTGGAAGTGACTATTATATATCAACAACAGTTAATGTTACTAACCTAAAAGTTTCAAAATATTCTATTAAAAATAAAAGAGGAAAAGCAGTATTTGAAACAAGTAATCCTCTTTCAATAATTAATGATAATTTAATTGCTATGAAAGAAAAAAATAGTTATAGTATATTAAATAAAAAAGGTAAAACAATTTACAATAATATATCTGATATTGATACATATCTAGATGGTAAATATATTTCTGTAAAAATAAATGATACATATTCTATTCTTGATTCAAAAGGAGAAAAAGTATTAACAAATTATAGTGTAAGTAAAGTTGTAACAGATGAAAATGATAAGGAATTATATGCAATAGTAAAAAATACAGTAGATGATGTATACAATTATTATAGTTTTTCAAAAGGTGAAATAATTGGTGATAGTTTTATTAGTTATAGAACTGGTGAAAATGATTATGAATTAATAATAACTAAAAAAGAAAATGATAATAATGTTAAATATACACTTTCAAAAAATGGAAAACAAACAAAGGCAAAAGATACAGATCAAATTGCTAAAAAAATAAAAGAACAAATTGATAGTACTAAATATACATTATATTCAGATAGTGTTTATGATGAAAATCAAAAAAATGTATTAGTAACTAATACAGAAGAAAAATCAGTTGGTGTATTAAATATAAAAAGTAAAGAGTATAAAGAATTATACGCATATAAACAAAAAAAATCATACTATTACTCAACAATATCAGGTTTGGAAAGTACTGATAAAGATAATGCAATTTTAAAAGTATCATGTTCATCATCATATTGTGATACAAGTAAGACTATTATATATGATATGAAAAATAATAAAACATTATATAAATCAGAAGGTATTAATGTTTCTGACTATAAAGAATATGATGGTGGATACAAAGTAATTGATTTTAGTTCTGACAAAAGTAATAAATACGGTAGTAAAAATGTAGTTTTTGATAAAAATGATAAGGAATTAGAAGTAACAGAAAATGATATAACAATAGTTGATAAAAAACTTATTGTTGGAAAAGAATCAAGTTATTCAATGTCATTATACTCTGTAAAAAATAACAAAATGATTAGTGATAAAAAAGTTAAAAGAGTAGAAATTAATGATAAAGTAGTTTATAAATATACAGATTCAAGTGATAATACAATCATATTAGATTCTAATGGTAAGGAAGTTATTAAAGTATCCGATGGTGATTATATAACATTAAATAAAGATCATTATGTCTATGTAAAAGATAATGTATTATATACATACAATATTTCAAAGAGTAAGACATATAAATATAAATTAAAAAATAATGAAAAATTAAATGATGCATCTGGAAGTGTTATTAGTCCTTATAAAAATGCAATATTCATAAACAATAGTTCTGATAAATATATAAAAGTAATTAATTTTAAAGGTAGTCAAATAAAGAAGATGAAAAATATAGAAATATCATCAGTTGAATTTAATGAAGATAATGATAAAGCATTTATAATTGTTAAGAAAAATACAAAAGAAGGCGCTTTATATGGCCTTTATGTATCAGAATAGAAAAGTCCAAAATTTGGACTTTTTTTAATCATAAAATTTGACAATTATAGCAATATGATTATAATAACCTTTTAAGAAAAAGGGGATTTGTGTATGAATGGAATATATGTTATTAATTCATTTTTAGATCAATATTATGATTCATCTAATAAATTATATTTTTTACCTGACTTTTTGATTGAAAATAATTTTTTTATTAATATAAAAAAACGGAAATAAGTCTTAATTTTTTTATTAA
>OJMG01003263.1_pt1 | contig 12544 bp, 10 predicted proteins | sample 1597141 | NCBI WGS metagenome assembly OJMG01 (sample SAMEA2452119, study PRJEB22498) | human gut metagenome | biome: human feces; feature: human gut; material: feces | place: Australia | collected 2012 | reverse complement strand
ATTTAGTAAAATATTACATGCATTATATAAAGGCAGGAAAAGCAGAAGGAAGAAACGGTAGAAGCTAATATTAAAAAATAGTTGATGAAAGCACAGTTAGGCTAATGTGATTAGCTTGGCTGTGCTTTATTTCAAACTGGAGGTAACAATTAAGTGAATGATAAATATAATGCATAATATTTGACAAAAAATAATTCGATATAATTAGATATAATATCAGTTGTATTTTGGTGAATTATGTGATAAAGTACATAAAATAGTTACAATGATAGCAAAGTGCTATAGAGACTGAAAATACAACTATTTTAATTTGATGATAATTATATTCATAAACAAGGAAAAATGAATTAATCGTCAGAAAATATTAGGCGGGTAAAATAGCGTGAGGGAGTGTATTGATGAATTACATTATATTTGGCGGTTCAGGATTTATTGGAACACATCTTATTAAGCTTTTAAAACAGGAATGTATAAAAGATGGTGACAAAATATATGATCTGGATATTGTTATGCCAGGAGAAGAAGGTGTTGTGCCTGGTGTAGTAGAAAAAATAGAAGGCGTTGAGTATATCAGGCTTGATGTTAGAAAAGAGATTGATTTTGATTTCCAATCAACTAGTGATGATATCATTTTTAATCTTGCAGCGGTACATAGAACACCGGGGCATCCAGATTATGCATATTTTGAAACAAATATACTTGGTGCAGAGAATGTTACTGCATTTGCAGAAAAACATAATATAAAGAAAATTCTTTTCACAAGTTCAATTGCTCCTTATGGCGCAGCAGAAGAACTTAAAACAGAGGAAACAATTCCAACACCTAATACACCGTATGGAATAAGCAAACTTACAGCAGAGAAGATTCATATGATATGGCAGGCAAAGAATTCAGAAAGAGAATTAACAATAGTCCGTCCAGGAATTGTGTATGGCAAAGGTGAACATGGAAATATGACACGACTCTACTGGGGACAGAAAAAACATTATTTTGTATACACAGGTCGTAAAGATACAATCAAGGCCTGCATATATGTTAAAGAACTTGTCAGATTCTTTAAGTACAGAATGATTGATAATGATTATCCGGGAGTTGATATATTTAACTGCACATTTGAGCCTGCTTACAACATAGAGCAGATATGCACAACAATGCAGAAGGCAACTGGTATGAAGCGGCACATTCCTCTTATTCCGGGAGGCCTGCTAATGACTGTGGCAAGAATAATTGGACCTATAGGTGGTAAGAAAATTGGTATACACCCAGCCAGAGTTAAGAAACTTATGATTTCAACAAATATATGCGGCAAGAAATTAGCAGCAACTGATTACAAGTTCCATTATACATTAGAAGAAAGTTTTATGGACTGGTTTGAGGATTGCGGTAAGACAGGATTGCAGTAAGAAAGGAAATTTATGAACAAACAACTATTATTAATAGCTCCAGTTTTTTTTGATTATTACAAAGAAATGATAAAAGAGGCAGAAGTATTGGGCTATGATGTTGATTATGTATGTGATGCACCTAGTAACACTAATATATCTAAGGCTCTAGGAAGAATAAATAAAAAATTCATAGAGGGTGCTACGATGAAATATTATTTAAAAAGTGTTTTACCAAGAGTAGAAAAAAAAAAATATGACATTGTTTTGATTGTTGGGGGAATGACATTTGCTTTTACACCATCAATGATTGGCAGAATAAAAGAGCTTAATCCACAGGCGAGATTTGTTATGTATCAGTGGGATTCAGAAAAAAATCTTCCATATTCAACAGGAATACATCAATATATTGATCAATTATATACATTTGATTTGAATGATTGTGAAAAAATGGATAAATATAAATTCCTTCCCTTATTTTATACAAGAACATATGAAGAAATTGGAAAAAAGAAAATAGAGCAATATGATTATGACTGTTCCTATGTGGGAACCGCACATCCACAGAAATACAGAGATATTAATAGTATTTCTAATGCTGTAAAAGATATTATGCCTAAACAATTTATATATCATTATATGCCATCGAAACTTAAGTATTTATATCATAAATTGTTTGCACCTGAATTTAAAAGAGCTAAGTTGGATGATTTTAAAATGACAAAACTTTCTACAAATGAGGTTATGAAAATATTTGAAAAATCAAAATGTATTTTAGATGCGCCACAGGCTGGACAGACCGGATTAACTATAAGAACAATTGAGTGTTTGGGTGCAAAGAGAAAACTTATTACTACAAATAAAGATATAGTGAAATATGATTTTTATAATGAAAATAACATATTGGTATTTGATGGTTTGATTGATAAAAATGCATCGTTTTTTACATCGAATTATCAAGATATAGATAAAAAAATATATGAAAAATATTCTTTGAGAGAATGGCTTTTTTATATGTTAAGAGGTGATGAAGAATGAAAATTTTAGTTACAGGTGCTAATGGATATTTAGGGCAAGGAATTGTTAAAGCAATATTAGATAAAAAACATGAAGTAATTGCAACAGATTTTAATTTGTGTAATGTTGATGAAAGAGCAAAAAAAATTATATGTAATATATTTGAGATAGACAATCCATATGAATATTTTGGAAAACCAGATGTTGTTTTACATTTGGCTTGGAGAGATGGATTTGTACATTATTCATCAGCTCATATAGATGATTTACCTAAACATTATAATTTTATTAAATCTCTAGCAGAATCAAGTGTTAAACAAATAGCGGTTTTGGGTAGCATGCATGAAATTGGCTTCTATGAGGGTAGTATAAATGAGAATACTCCGTGTAATCCGATTACTCCTTATGGGATAGGTAAAAATGCTCTAAGGCAGTTAACAGAAATGGTGTGTAAACAAAATAATGTTATATTTCAGTGGCTAAGAGGATATTATATTGTTGGAAATTCAAAGTTTGGAAGTTCTATTTTTTCTAAAATAACCTCGGCAGAAGAAGATGGAAAAGAGGAGTTTCCATTTACAATGGGACAAAATCAATACGATTTTGTAGATTATGATAATTTCGTGGAACAGGTAGCATCGGTTGTGTCACAAAACGAAATTAATGGAATAATAAATATTTGCTCCGGAAAACCAGAAAAATTAGCAGACAGAGTTGAAAGGTTTATTAAAGAGAATAATTATAAGATAAAACTTAAATATGGTGCTTTTCCAGATAGACCATATGATTCGAAGGCTGTTTGGGGAGATAATAAAAAAATATGCGAAATAAAAAAGTAAAGGAATTATTATGATATCTGTATGTGTTGCAACATATAATGGTGAAAAATATATAGAGGAACAATTAGATTCAATTTTAAATAATATTTGTTCTGATGATGAGATTGTTGTTTCGGATGATGGATCAAATGACAATACTCTGAATATTTTAAATGAATATAGATGTAAATATCCCAATATTAAAATAATTAATGGCCCTAAGAAAGGAGTAGTGCAGAATTTTCAAAATGCAATTTATTATGCAAAAGGTGATTTTATTTTTTTGTCAGACCAAGATGATATTTGGGAAAATAATAAAGTTATATGTGTTATGGATTATTTAACTACAAAGGGGTATTCGTTAATTGTGCATGATGCATCTTTAATTGATGGGGAAGGGAAAAAAATAGAAGATTCTTTTTTTGCAATTAGGAAATCAAAATCGGGACTAATAAAAAATTTTATTAAAAATAGCTATATTGGTTGTTGTATGGCTTTTACAAGTGAAATGAAAAAATACATATTGCCTATTCCTTCAAACATAGAAATGCATGATTGGTGGATAGGTTTAGTATCAGAAATTTATGGCAAAACTTTTTTTTTAGAAGACAAACTGATTAGATATAGAAGGCATGAGAAAAATGTTTCTCAAATGTATCATTATCCTATATATAAAATGATATTAAATAGAATTGTATTATTGATTCACTTAATTGGGAGAGTAGGGGAAAATATTAAATGAATATAGGTTCGTGTGAGATTTTTGAATTTATTATAATTTGGAAATTATTACATTATAGAAAGTTATATAATTCCTAAATTAAAAAATAATATTTTTTCAGATAAGTTAATGCGAAATAGATAACATAGAAAAGTAAATCTAAAAAGAACATTAAAGCAAATGGTGGAATTAAGAATGGAATTTGCTCAAGATTATTTGTATATTAATTAAAAGTTGAAGAAAATAGAAAGCGTGATAAAATGATTTATGCAATTGTAATTATATATAATAAACCTTGTTCTGAGTCAGAAACGCTAAGTGTATTAAAATTATATAGAGAAAAATTAAATATAGTTATATTTGATAATGGAAGTGAAAAATATAATAATGAACAGTATTGCCATGAGTATGGCTTAACATATTTGAGTTATAATAATAATATGGGAATATCTAAAGCGTATAACAGAGCAATAATTAATCTTCAGGTTAAGGAATCAGATTATGTGTTTATTTTTGATGATGATACCATATTGACAAAAGAATATATGGAAGAAGCTTTGAATTTAATTAAAGATAATGAGTGTGATATCTGTTTACCGATAGTAATGGCAAATCATATTATATTATCTCCAAGCAATAAAAAATTTAAGTGTGGTTCAAAAATAGTTAGTAATATAGAAGATATCAAAATTAATAAGATTACAGCTATAAATAGTGGTATGATTGTATCTGGAAAAGTATATCAAAAAATCGAATATGATGAGAACCTTTTCCTAGATATGGTAGATCACAGATTTATGGATTGTGTAAGGGATGCTGGATATAAAATATTTATTATGAAAAGTATAATATATCAAAATTACTCACGACAAGAAAAAAATAATTATGAGAGTGCATGGAGTAGATATCAAATATTTAAAAAAGATTTTAAAACATACTGTGTAATAAATAATGCAAAAACATTTTATTTATTAAGTATATTAAAATTAAAATTCTTCAATGCTTTTAAATATAGAAAAATAGGCTTCTTGATCAAATGAATAAAAATTACTGATAATATAGCACTGTTACAAACGAAAATTGCAATTAGAAAGAGGAAGAAATATGTTAAAAGCAGTAATTTGTGAAACAGCATATCAAATGTTTAACGCACTTAACATTGTAATTAATGATAAAGACAATATATATGATATATATATAGGTACATATCATGAAGAGTTGCTAAAATATTCAAGTAATTTATCATTAATAATTAATATTCGTAATGTATTTTATTTTGATTCGTCATCAAAAAAACAATATAGAATAGTACATAAAGTTCAAAGAGTGATTGATTATTTCTTTCCACGGCTATCATTACATCTTTTAACACAGGATTATAAAAAAACAAAAAAAATAAAATATGATATTGTTTTTATTGCTACCCCAAATCCGTATATGGTAAATTTTTTATTTTGTCATAATGAGGCAATGGTATATTTTTATGAAGATGGTACTGGAAGCTATCATGGGAAGATAGGAGAAAATATAAGTACGTCTATAAGTAAATTTTGTGAAAAAATTTTTAAGAGAGGTCCATCTTTAATATTACCTCAAAAAATATATTTGTACAATCCTGAAATATCAAATAATACATATGGTTCAATTATTGAAAAAATTTATCCATATACATACTATTGTAATGAGGAAGAGAAAAATAGATTTGAAAGAATTTTTTGCGTTAACAATGAAATAAAATATGAGGATTATGATTTTGTATATTTAGGTCAAGCTTATAGTGCGGAATCTTATTGTTATCAAGAAAGAAAAATATTAGAATTGATGAGTGAATTATCGTGTAATACATTAATAAGACCGCATCCTGATTCTGATTATTCTGAATATGATAATTTGTTTCCAATAGATACTGAATTGAATCAGTGGGAAATAATTTGTGGCTCAGAAATTGATACTAAAAGTATCTTGATTGCAACATATTCTACCGCACAATTAATTCCTAAAAACATATTTGATAAAGAACCATATGTTATATTTACATTTCTTTTGTATAATGGATGTTTTAGCAAAGAACAAAAAAAAGAAATAAGTATAAATATAAAAAAATTTGAAGAGTCGTATCTAAAAGAGAATAGGATTTTTGTACCTACAAGCATGGGAGAATTGAAAATGATTATAAAAAAATTGATTAATCATTAGAATAGTAATTGCATTTTGCATAAATTATAGGAGATTAATACAGTGAACAAACAAATTATTAATATTTTAATTGGAATTGGAATGTTTTTATGTACATTATTTAGCGGAATAAAAGAGATTAATTATATTTCGTTAATATTAGTTTGTATATTTATTGCTTATATTTATAAAGGAAACAAACAATTTATTTTCAAATATTTAATTGTGTTTTTTTCATTAACTTCAGTTTTGATTGGATTAATATTTTGTGATTTTTCAAATATTTATTTGATGGAAATAGATACAACTTCACATTTTGTTGGATCAATAGCTCCGTTTGTATTGTTTTATTACATATTTATTAACTGTATGTGTTTTTTTGATTGTTTATATAGCAATAAAAAAACAGATGGAGATAATCATATACTTATTAAAATAGGAAATTTGAAGGATATAAATTATTTAGTGACAAAAGCATATTTTCTTGTTTTTGCTTTGAATGTTTTTTTGTTTTTATTAGTGCTTAGTAAACCTTTTTTTTTATTGAAGGTAGGAAGAATAGCTTATCAGATAAATTATTTACCTAACATAGCTCAAAGATTACAGATGTATTCATTGTATCTTGTCCCTTTGGTTATAATATCGTCTAATATGAAATATAAAGGTGAAGTATCCAAAATGATAAGGCTGCTACTTATAACTTATTTCCCATTTATATTATACTCTTTTTGGACAGGAAATAAATTTTCACTGATTTGGATTTTGCTTTGTTTGATAATTTCACCATGCTCAAATTTATTACAACATAGTGAATTTAAAATAAAAGGAAATAAAAAAATGGTAATGGTTTTCGGATTACTTTTTATAATAATATTATTATATTATTTTATTTTAGAGGGAGGAATGAGACAGGGGTTAAATGCTTTTGGAGAGAGAGTTGCTATGCAAGGACAACTTTGGTGGGTTTCGTATGCAAGACACTCAGCAGATGTAAATAGTATCAACGGAGTAAAACAGGAAATAAATGCAATTTTGGAAAGTATAACTTCATCAGGGGAAATAAGAGAATATGGTGTTTATAGATTGATGAATTTGTTCGGACAGAAAAATGTGTTACTTTCTTATTTTAAAAGTGGAGTAAGATTTTCTGCATGTGGAATAGAATTACCATTTTATTATATGGGCTTTTTCTCTTTTATTATTATTCCGCTTATAGAAGCACCTATATATGTCTTTTTTATTAATAAATATATTGAGAATGTGAAAAAAGGTAATATAATTAGATCATATATTTATTTAAGAATATTTATTTGTTTAATGTCATGTTTTGGACAAGGTGATATATATGTGCTGTTTGGCTTTGATTTTATTATATATTATGTATTACTTATTCTTATAAAAATTGTGCAAAAAAAAGAAGATAGTAAAGACAGGAACCTTATTTATGAAAAATAAATCTAATCAAATTATACTAATTAATATTATAAGTACTTTTGTTTTACAAGGTATCGCATTTATTACTACTCCAATATTTACTCGTATATTAGGAACATCGCAATACGGAATATACTCATTGTTTAATTCATGGGTTTTGATTTTAACTTGTGTAATGGGGTTAAGTTTAAGTTCTTCATTGGGAACAGGGATGTATACTTATAAGGATAAATATATAGAATTTAGAAATAGTTTATTATTAACAAGTTTATTTATATGTATTCTTCAACTTGTAATATTATCTATATTTAGAAAAAGCATATCAAATTTTCTTGGATTTTCCGATAATTTGATAATTTTAATTGGAATATGTTCAATAGGTCATTACATGGTTAATTATGCTCAATTATGTTTTATATATGAAAAAAAGGCATTGAATAATTTGATTTTATCAGTAACTGTTGCTTTATTCAGTGTTTTACTATCGATTATTTTGATTTTAAAGTTTAATAGTGATGATAAGTATTTAGGAAGAGTTTATGGAACAACAGTTATTTATTCTATAGTTTCAATTATATTGTTTTTTGCACTTTTTTTAAAAAAACCAGTAGGATTACATAGTAATTATTTTAAATATGGATTTGTAGTTGGGTTTCCGATTGTGTTTCATTCATTGTCTCAGCAAATTTTGGGACAATCAGATAGAGTAATGATGCAAATGTATAATATGTCTACAGCAGAGATAGGAATATATAGTCTTTTTTATACATTATCTTCTGTTCTTACTACTGTTTTAGGAGCACTTAATAATTCATGGTGTCCATTTTACTATGATGATGTAAATGAGGAAAGATGGGAAGTTTTGGATAGAAAATGTAAAAATTATATTGAATTATTTACTGTTATTGCAGTGGGGTTTTTATTTCTATCACGAGAGGTTTCTTATTTGATGGCAGATAAGAGTTATAAAATTGGAATAAATATCCTTCCAATTTTAACCTTAGCAGTATATTTTACTTTTATGTACCAATTTCCTGTGAATTTTGAATTTTTTCACAAAAAAACAAAAATTATAGCAATGGGAACAGTTGGTGCGGGGATTATGAATATATTTTTAAATGCTATAATGATTCCACAATTAGGAATGTATGGAGCAGCTACTGCAACAGCATTGTCATATCTTGCGTTGTTTTTAGCTCATTATTGCATAGTCATTAATATGAAAGAACACAGATATCATTTGAAAATCACGGTGTTTATTCCAGGAATAATATCAATGTTTATTGCAGTAATAATGTTCTATATGTTTAGTGATTTATGGTATGTTAGGTGGGCATTTGGAGTAGCGATTGGCTGTTTTGAGTTATGGCATATATATAAAAGAAAATCAATTTTTTAAGGAGGCTTTATGAATGTTTTAGCAGTAATTCCTGCAAGAGCAGGGTCAAAGGGAATTCCAAATAAAAACATTAGAATCATTGGAGGACATCCGCTTATTTATTATTCTATAAAAAATGCATTATCATCATCATATATAACAGATGTTGTTATTTCCACTGATTCGGATAATGTAAGGATTATTGGGAAACAAATGGGGGCAAAAGTTAAATGGAGGGATGCGTCATTATGTGGTGATGCGGTTACATTAGATGCAGTTATAGCTGATGCAATTTCAAATGATAAAAAGTGGGATTATATTATTACAATGCAACCGACATCACCTACACTTAGGGTGGAAACATTAGACGCTGCAATAAAATATGCAATTGAAAATGAATTAGATACAGTAATATCTGCAATTAATGCACCGCATCTTTCATGGGGAGAAAAGAATGGAAAGAAAGTTCCTAATTATACAGAAAGATTGAATAGGCAGTATTTACCACCATGCTATATGGAAACAGGGGCTTTTGTTATATCTAAAGCAAATGTTGTTACTCCAGATACTAGAATTGGGGACAAAGTTGATATATTTGAAATTCCTGAAGATGAATCACAAGATGTAGATAATTTTGAAGATTTAAGAAGTGTTGCAGCAACATTAGAAAGAGAGAAAGTCGCAATATATGTAAATGGAAATAATAAAAGAGGAGTAGGTCATATATATAGAGCTTTAGAAATAGCGGATGAATTTTATAGTAAACCAGATATTTACTATGATGTTAATCAGACTGATCCTAAAGTGTTTGGATTTACAACTCATAATTTAATTCCAGTTGATGGCATTCATGATTTATTTAATAGGTGTAATGAAAAACAATATACTATATTTATAAATGATATTCTGACAACTTCAATAGACTATATGATTGGATTAAGAAGTGTGATACCTAATGCCAAAATAATTAATTTTGAGGATGATGGAGAGGGAATATTGAAAGCTGATTTAGTATTTAATGCACTTTACAATCAGAATGATTTGCCACAGGTTAAAGCTGGAGAAAAATATTATATTGCGGGTAAAACATTTATGTTTTATCAGCCTATTGTTATAAAAGAAAAAGTTGAAAGAATTTTTATCTCATTTGGTGGAGCTGATCCACAAAATTATTCTGACAGATTACTTAATATTATAAGTGGAGAAGAATATAAAAAATATGAATTTGTTGTAGTATTAGGAAGAGCTAAGCAGAATGTAGAAAAATTACTGAAATATAATGAATATGAAAATATAAAGGTGATGCATGATGTTTCTAATATGCCTGAGATAATGAGTTCTTGTGACATAGGAATTACATCTAGAGGTAGAACTGGATATGAATTGGCAATATTAGGGATACCATCAATTTCTATGGCTCAGAATCAAAGAGAAGAAAAGCATGGATTTGTTTCTAATGAAAATGGATTTAGTTATATTGGCCTTAACCCTGATGATGAAGTAATAAAAGGAACATTAGATTTATATTTAAAAATGTCTCAAAAAGGAAGACAGCATTATCAGGATATGTTGCTGAAACACGATTTAAGAAATGGAAGAACGCGAGTTATGAATTTGATAAAGAGTTTATAAAGAAAGATGAGGAAAGAAAAATGAGAGATACTAAACCATATGTTATAGCTGAAATGGGAGTGAATTTTTATGATACAGCAAAGACTTTAAATATTTCATTATTGCAGGCTGCTAAAATGTATATAGATGGCGCTGCTGAGGCAGGATGTGATTGCGCGAAATTCCAGTCTTACAAAGCTGATACGATTGTTTCAAAAAATTCTCCAGCATATTGGGATACAACAAAGGAGCCAACTAAAACACAGCATGAATTGTTTCAGAAACATGATTCTTTTAATGAAGAAGACTATAGAGAGTTATGTGAATATACTCATTCTAAGGGATTAGATTTCACATCAACCCCATTTGATTATGCATCCGCTGATTATTTAGAGGATATGGTGGATTTTTATAAAATATCATCATCAGATTTATCAAATTTACCTTTTATAAAGCACATAGCAAAAAAAGGTAAGAAAATGATAGTTTCTGTGGGGGCAGCGTATTTATCAGAAGTTGAAGAAGCAATAAGAGCAATGCAAGAGGTTGGAAATAATGATATTACAATTCTTCATTGTGTTTTATCTTATCCTACAGATCCATCTAATGCTAATCTTAGAATTATACAAACACTTAAAAGAGATTTCCCTGATGTAGGAATTGGTTATTCAGATCATGTTGCACCAGATGATACAATGATGACATTGGCAACAGCCTATTTATTAGGTGCAGAGGTTATTGAAAAACATTTTACTTTGGATAAATTGTTACCAGGAAATGATCATTATCATGCAGGGGATCCTAACGATTTTAAAAATGCAATTAATAATTTTAGATTGATAAATAGAATTCTAGGTTCTGATAAAAAGACTGTTTTAGAATGTGAACAGATACCTAGAAGAGAGGCAAGACGATCATTAGTTTTAACAAGAAATATGAAGGCAGGAGAAATAATATCAAAAGAAGACATAATGCCTAAAAGACCTGGAACAGGAATTTCTCCACAATTTTCAGATATTGTTATTGGTAGAAAAGTTGTAACAGATTTAAAGGAAGATACTATACTTACATGGGATATGATTTAAATTAAAAGTACTACATAAACTATATTACTGTAGTTTATGTAGTATTTTTAATTTATTGACAAATACGTAATAATAAAACTGAATTGTAAATAAATTGTGAATAAAGCTTGAACAATTTGTGCAAAAATGTTAATATGAGTCTAGATTTTGAATTTTGATTATTCATAATTCACAATTGTATGCATATTTGGGAAAAGGAGAGGAAAATGTCATGCAAAGAATCAAAAAAGTTTTTGCTAAAGTTGTTGCTGGATTATTAGTCGTAAGTAATCTTGCAATAGCAGCACCAAGTATGACTTATGCAGCATCTGCATCAAGTTTTACTACTTATGGTGGATGGAATGAAATGATGTATGCAACTATCAAAGGTGTTAAAGATGCCGATGTTACTGCAGTATCATATTCAGGTCCAGTTAGTGGTTCTCTTACAGGAGAGGACTTTGAGTATCTTGTTAGAGATACAGCCGACGGAGCAAGAGTTGATGTAATGGGATTAAAGCCAGGTACATATACTCTTAAGGTTACTACTAAGACAGGTACATATACCCAGTCAGGAATTGAGGTTAATGCACAGGATAGATCGGGATATGCGCATTACAATTATACTGATGGTGTAGGTGCTTATAATGATGATGGTACATTAAAGGATAACGCAATTGTTCTTTATGTAACAGATGAAAACAAGAATACAGTTACACTTTCTTATGGTGGAGTAACAGTTTCAGGCATTGGTAATATTCTTAACTCAGTCGGTAAGGCATGTGGTGAAGCAGGTCATGAGACAGAGTGTAAGAAGGTATCGAAAGGAAAGACATATTACGGCAAGGGTAATACTAATCAGGGTATTCTCCAGTTACTTGCTGAGAATAATATACCATTAGTAATTCGTATGGTCGGAGCAGTATCAGAGTCTGGTCTTTATA
>OJMG01003259.1_pt1 | contig 12559 bp, 10 predicted proteins | sample 1597141 | NCBI WGS metagenome assembly OJMG01 (sample SAMEA2452119, study PRJEB22498) | human gut metagenome | biome: human feces; feature: human gut; material: feces | place: Australia | collected 2012 | reverse complement strand
ACCGCTGGGCACGCTCTCGCTGCTTGTAGCCGTAGCGGACACGTAAGCGGCTAAAATACAGCCGCTAAGTGCCGACGGCTGCAAAAGCACCCAGCTTGCAATATAGTAAAGCTACACAACTGAGTATGGCAGAATGTAAAATGTAATTAGCGAAATTATGCGAATACTAAATAATTATCGTAAAATGTTTATGTTAAAATATTTTAAAAATGTGCTTACCAAATAAAGGGAGATATCGACACGGATTAAATATGTTTAATTATGAGGAAACAGGCAGACTTTAACATCTAAACTTCGTTAAAGTCTGCCTGTTTTTTAGTTGCGGTTTTTATCAACACATTTTGTCCTATAAGTCCCATTTTGGTATATAAGTCTAAGTCTATAAGCAAAAAAGAGCTTTCCTTTAATTGGAAAGCTCTTTTAATAGCTATTTCATAATTTTTTGTTTTATCTTGCCAACCAGCCTCCGTCTACTGCCAGGGTAAAGCCGTTGACGTAGTCTGAGGCTTTAGATGCAAGGTATATTACTGCACCTTCCATATCTTGTGGTGTGCCCCATCTGCCTGCTGGAATTCTGTCAAGAATAGCTTCGCTTCTGTCGGCATCATCTCTTAACTGTGCTGTGTTATTAGTTGCCATATATCCTGGCGCAATTCCATTTACATTAATGTTATACTTTGCCCATTCATTGGCTAACGCTCTTGTTAAGCCTATAATTGCACTCTTGCTTGCTGTGTATGACGGAACTCTTATTCCACCCTGATATGAAAGCATTGAGCATACATTAATTATCTTTCCGCCTTCTCCCTGCTTCATAAGCTGCTTAGCAAATGCCTGACTTAAGAAGAATACCATTTTCTGATTAACCTGAATTACCGAATCCCAATTCTCCTCTGTGAATTCAATTGCATCCTGTCTTTTAATAATTCCCGCATTATTAACAAGAATATCCACTCTGCCATATGTATCAATTGCTGCTTTCATAACTACATCTATTGAAGCCATATCTGAAAGGTCAGCTATAACCTCTGCGAACGCACCACCATCTGCTTCTATCTTATTCTTAGTATCTTCGCAGGAACGTCTTGCAACGCCAAGAACCTTAGCTCCTGCCTGAGCTAAAGCTACTGCCATTCCCTGTCCTAGACCTGTGTTAGCACCTGTGACAACTGCTACTTTTCCGTCAAGTTTAAACAAATCTAATATCATAGTATTCCCTCATTTCTGCACACGCCATTTTAATTAAATCCAATAAGTTTATTCATTACTTTATAACCAGTCTTAGATATTCCTCTGCCGACTTTGCCCGGAAGATTAACTGTATTGCCAAGTATGCTGTATCTTAACTCTTTATAGAGCTTGGAATCTGAATCCTTAACATATTTCCAAAGTTCCTTTTTCTTAACAAGGTTCTCATCTGTGCCTGATATAATCAGAAATATTGATGATACTTCCATCATAATTCTAAGATATGTCACCATATACTTTCTGCATCTTTCATTGACAGGCTTATTGCCAAGATATGAATCTATAAGACGTCTTGTAACTCTTAACTGCTGGTCAATTCTTGAAATCATAACTGTTTCATTAACTGACTGGTCTTCCCTTCCAATAAAATATCTGTAGAAATTAACATTCATATAGTACATTTTCTGAACAACCGGCAATGGCTCAAATACAAATATATTATCTACATAAAATGTATGCTCAGGAAGTTTCAGACCAAATTCCTTTATAAGCTGTGTTCTGTATATTACTGAGTGCATAAGAATATACTGGTCTACCTTGAAGTGTCCCATCTCATCCCATCCAAACATTCTGTCAACTGGAAGTGCATTCTCATAGTGAATGACTTTCTTTCTCTTAGCACCAACCTTTTCATATACATAATTCGCAATAAGCATATCTGGTAGGTCATCTTCCTCAACAAAGCTCTTAAGCTTAGTTAATATCTTCTTATAGCTTTTAACATCAACCCAGTCATCGCTGTCTACAACCTTAAAGAACATCCCTGTGGCATTGGCAAGACCTGTATTAACAGCCTGCCCATGTCCACCATTCTCCTGATGTACAGCCTTGACTATGTTAGGATATTTTGCTTCATATTCCTTGGCAATCTTTAATGTATCATCTTTTGTTGAACCATCATCAACAATTATTATCTCTACATCGTCACCACCTGCAAGGCATGATTTGATACATTTTTCCATATATGCTGCTGAATTATAACATGGAATTGCAAATGATAATAACTTCATATAATATCTCCAATCTCTACATTCTGTCAGGACACTGTATACCTAATAAATCAATACAAGTTTCAAGTATCTCTTTAGTAAGTGTGATTAATGCAATATAGCTTTCCTGCTGTTTCTTATCCTCTTCTGCAAGAATCTTTGTGTTATGATAAAATCCGTTAAATGAGTTAGAAACCTCATATATATACTGGCATATCTTGTGAGGTGCATTATCCTTGTATGCTCCATCTATAACATCTGAGAACTTAATAAGTGCAAGTGATAAAGCCTTCTCTGACTGTTCTTTTGAAGGCAGTATTGTAAGATCACCAACACTTACGCCTGTTTCCTTATACTTTGCAAGAATAGACTTTATTCTTACTATTGTATACAAAATATAAGGACCTGTATTACCTTCAAATGAAGCAAATCTATCTACATCAAATACATAATCTTTAGATGCCTGATTAGATAAATCACCATACTTAAGTGCAGCAAGACCCACAATCTTAGATATATTATCAGCTTCTTCATCCGTCATTGAACGGTTCTCTTTAATCTTATTAAGAATAACTTCATTAATATCAGATATAAGATGTTCAAGACGCATAACACCACCTGAACGTGTCTTAAATGGCTTGCCATCCTTTCCATTCATAGTACCAAAACCAACAAATCTCATATCTGCATCTGGTCTTACAATTCCAGCCTTCTTAGCTGTTCTGAATACCTGAGTAAAATGAAGCTCCTGTCTTTTATCAGCGAGATAAATGTATGTATCCGGCTTATATAACTTCTCTCTCTCAACAATAGTTGCAAGATCTGATGTAGCATAAAGTGCCGCACCGTCTGACTTTCTTACTATGCAAGGAGGAAGTTCCTTAGTATCTGTTGGCTCTGCAATATCTACTACTGTAGCTCCCTGGCTTTCATAGGCAATTCCATCTTCAACCATCTTATCAACCATATCTTTAATATATGGCTGTGCATCACTTTCACCCTTCCATAAGTCAAATGATACATTAAGATTATCATAATTCTTCTTTAAATCCTTCTTGGAAACATTCATAATATGCTTCCATATTGCTGTGCATGCTCTGTCCCCGCTCTGAAGCTTAAGTGTGGATTCGTGTGCTCTCTTAGCGAATTCTTCATCTTCCTTAGACTTAGCACTTGCCGCCGGATATATCTGTTCAAGCTCTGATATCGTAAATGGGGGTTCACTTGGATACTCTCCTGTATACGCCTCATCAAAATATGGAAGTTCAGGCTTTCTGTCCCTTAACTCCTCTATAATAAGACCCATCTGAAGTCCCCAGTCTCCAAGGTGTACATCACCTATTGTATTGTTGCCTGCGTATCTGTTAATTCTCTTAACACTCTCACCAATTACAGCAGATCTTAAATGTCCTACATGTAATGGCTTAGCTGCATTAGCTCCACCATAATCCACTATTACAGTCTTAGCTTCCTCGCTGTTCTCATATCCGTACTTATCATCTTCTGACATCTTATTAAGATAATCTGAAAGATATCCAGCACTTACCTTTATATTGATAAATCCTGGCTTAACACTTTCAATTGTGTCAAACATACCATTAGATGTAAGCTTTGCAACTATCTCATCTGCAATAACAAATGGAGCTTTTTTATAAGTCTTAGCTGCTGCCATCGCGCCATTGCACTGGAATTCGCATAAGTCAGGTCTGTTAGATATAGTAATTCTTGCGTATTCTTCTGAATATCCACATTCTGCAAATGCTTTCTTAAATTCATCTGTCATAAGTTCAATTATGGTCTTCATTATATTCTCCATTCCTGTTAAATTCTGCTTCATAAAATGTATTATTATAAAGTAACAAGAAAAGAATCCCGAGAGCCGAGATTCTTTAATAAAATCATCTATTTAGTATAAAACACTTTCAAGGAAAAGTCCATAGCTCTCAGCTGGAAGTGACATAACAACATCCTTGCCAGCCATAATATTCTCTACATCTTCCACCTTCTTAAGTCCGCTTCCTACATCAAGAAGCATACCAATCATATATCTTGCCATATTATGAAGGAAATCATCTGCTGTTATTCTTATCTCACAACTGTCTCCATCTGTAGTTATCTCTACATCTTCAACTTCCCTTACTGTAGACTTGCTCTTCTTCGCAGTAGTAAATGCTTTAAAATCATGCTTTCCAATCATATAAAAAGCTGCCTGCCTCATAGCCTTAATATCCGGAATATCAAATGTATGATAAGCATACTTTCTTGTAAATACATTCGCTACATTAGCCATATCTATCTTGTATACATATGTCTTCTCCCTCGCATTAAGCTGGCTATGAAATCTTTCATCTACTAATTCCACGCGATTAACAGCTATATCCCTTGGAAGATATCTGTTAAGGTAATTCTTAACCTCTACAGGCTGGTACTTATCATTAAGCTTGAAATTAGCTGTCTGATTAAGTGCATGAACACCTTTTTCTGTTCTGCATCCAACATATATATCAATATCTTCACCTGTCATCTTCTGAATTATCTCTTTAATCTTACATTCTATAGTGTTAGAATTGGAGTCCTTGCCCATTCTGACCCAGCCGTCATATCTCCCACCATCATATTGAAGTTGTAATCTATAATTGTACATCTATTCTTCCATAACCTTTTCAATTGTATTAACAATCACGTCCATATCAAAAGGCTTCTGTATAAAATCAGCCGCTCCTTTCTTAAGAGCCTCTATCATATTAGCCTTCTGTCCTGCCGCTGTTACCATAATAATCTTGGCATCAGGGTCTATCTCTATAATATCCTTAACTGCATCTATTCCGCCAAGAACCGGCATTGTAATGTCCATAGTTGTTATATCCGGTCTGTATATTCTGAACTTTTCAACGCCTTCTGCTCCGTTAACAGCCTCTGCAACAATCTCGTGTCCAGCCTGTTCAAGCATATTTCTTAAGAACTTTCTTGAAGTCTTAGAATCATCTACTATCAAAATCTTCGCCATAATATTCCTCCGTTCCATATGTCTATAATTAACCACCCGGCTTGTGCAGAAGCATTTAGTATCTGTAATCAACTGCAAATGCAATATATCTATAACAATTCATCAACTAACAAATAATTGACTGATGATTATTAACAACTTCAGCTTCTGTAATACGCCTTAATTATGTACATATATTTTTATACATTAAGCTTAACTTTATCATCTGCAACCATAAGCAGATTAAATCTATGTCCTTTCATATTAAATGTAACTACATACATTCCATTATCCGCTTTAATCTGTGTATCCTGATAAAATACCGGTGGGTGTAAAGACACCTCTATCTCTTCATAACTGAGCTTAGTCGCATATGCACCATTAATAATATTAATAAGCTCGCATATTGCATCATAAGCATCAGCATCAAACTTATTCATATCTTCCTGGGAAAATGTAGATGCAACGCAAAGAAGGTCAGCATCTTCACCTGCTATCCCTAAGAATACATCTATATCTCCGTCCATAATCTGACAGCCAACAAATTTGCCATCAAATTCCTTCTGATATATTATTCTCTCAAGTTCAATCTCAGTGCTCATAAACTGTGTAAATACCTTTAAAACACTCTGCATCTGCTTATTATAATATTCTGTATTCATATCAAGAAATGTTGTAACCATATCATCTATATTACCATCCTTGATAACCTGCAATTCATTGTCAGTAAATACAGATCCAGAATGATTCTTAGCAATATACTTGTTAATCATCTTATCCTGCATACCTCTTCTCCTTGTGCATAACCTTCTATAAATACATTATTCATACAATTTTACTGTAAGATTATTATACATCAAGAAAACATATATTAGCAACATCAATTTTCACTTATAAGCACTTATTATCGGATTTTATTTTCACTTATAAACGCTTATCAGTTTAATTGTTTAGACAGTTTATTCATTTTGCCACATTTATCATATACAACTTGTGCATATTTCACATTTAATATCCCAAAGATAATACACTAAAATTGACGCACAAACAACCCCAGCATTAAAATTAATTAATGCCGGGGTTGATTAAATGTCTATTATTCTAATCTGTTTATAATAGCAGCTTTATATTAAGCGTTCTCTACTGAGTAGTTAGGAGCTTCCTTAGTGATATGAATATCGTGTGGATGACTTTCTCTTAAAGCTGCAGATGACATCTTTATAAACTTAGCTGTCTCCTGAAGTACTGGAATAGTCTGTGCTCCACAATAACCCATACCTGAACGAAGACCTCCCATAAGCTGGAATATTGTATCTTCAACAAGTCCCTTATATGCAACACGTCCTTCAACACCTTCTGGAACAAGCTTCTTAGCACCTGTCTGGAAGTATCTGTCCTTGCTTCCGTTCTCCATAGCAGCGATAGAACCCATACCTCTATATACTTTATACTTTCTTCCCTGGAATAACTCAAATGAACCAGGAGCTTCATCACAGCCTGCAAGAAGACTTCCGAGCATACATACACTACCACCGGCAGCAATAGCCTTAACAATATCACCTGAGAACTTGATACCACCATCAGCGATAACTGGAATACCGAACTTCTTAGCTTCTGCATAAGCATCCATAACTGCTGTTACCTGAGGTACACCAATACCAGCAACAACTCTTGTTGTACAGATAGAACCAGGTCCTATACCAACCTTAACTGCATCTACACCAGCTTCGCAAAGTGCCTTAGCAGCTGCACCTGTAGCAATGTTACCAGCGATTACCTGTAAATCAGGGAATGCTGACTTGATATTCTTTAATGTTGTAATAATATTCTTAGAGTGACCATGTGCTGAATCAATTACAATACAGTCAACACTTGCATCAACAAGAGCCTGAACTCTATCCATAACATTGGCTGTAATACCAACTGCAGCACCTGCAAGAAGTCTTCCCTGTGAATCATGTGCAGACGCAGGATACTTAATAGACTTCTCAATATCCTTTATTGTAATAAGCCCTCTTAACTTGAATTCATCATCAACGATTGGAAGCTTTTCTTTTCTTGCCTTGCCAAGGATCTTCTTAGCTTCTTCAAGAGTAATTCCAACTGGAGCTGTTACAAGATTCTCGCTTGTCATACATTCCTTAATTGGTCTTGAGAAATCTTCTTCAAATTTAAGATCTCTGTTAGTAATAATACCAACAAGCTTTCTATCATCATCTGTGATAGGAACACCAGAAATTCTGAACTTACCCATAAGTTCGTTAGCTTCCTGTAATGTATTATCTGGATGTAAGAAAAATGGATCTGTAATTACTCCATTCTCTGATCTTTTTACCTTATCAACTTCCTCTGCCTGCTGCTCAACTGACATATTCTTGTGGATAATACCTATACCACCCTGTCTTGCCATAGCGATTGCCATTCTATGTTCAGTAACTGTGTCCATACCTGCACTCATCAAAGGAATATTAAGCTTAATATTCTTTGTAAGATTAGTTGTTAAATCGATCATATTAGGTGTTACTTCTGAATACTGTGGAACTAATAACACATCGTCAAATGTAATGCCCTCACCAATAATTGTACCCATTTTCCTTTGTCCTCGCTTTCCTGTGAATAAAATAATTAAGTTATATGCGCATAATAACGCAATTCTTGGTACAAAAAAATCCGAATACTTAATTCGGACATTTCTGTGTGGAGAAATCTGATAAACGTTCTATCATATTCCTTTTGTTTATAATATTAGAATTGTATCAGAGCATTTTTTAAAAGTCAATAACTTTAAACACATCTTTTTCAACAACATTTTGTATGCTGTGAAGAATACGTTCATCAGGATATACAAATACCCTGACCAATTCGTTATGTTCATTATAAGCATATATGACAACCGAATCGTGATTGCTTGCACCAACTGAATAATCATAAGTCTTAACGTCCATATGGTTCATACGGAGTGCATCCTGCGAATCAGCTCTTGCCACAAGCTTTGCTCTTGAAAGTGTATACACACCACATCTTTTTCTTGCTGATTTTGCCATAATCCTGTCAATCGTAAGCGTATCATCCACTATCGAATACTCAAGCTCTGCATTATAATACTGGAATACCAAAAATGTCATCACCGCAAATAATGCAAGCACAATTATTCCAAATGTTCTTGTCTGTGGTATGGTTGTAGCCGCCACAATACAGCCTATTATAAGCAATGCCTTATAAACAACTGCTGTCTTAGGCGGTTTTACCTTTACTATCTGTTCTACTGCTACATCAAACATAAAACTACTCCTATCTTGTAATACTTCCAATTAATCAAAGTAATTAATTTTCTTCTTAGTGCCTGCAGCCGCCTTAACCTTTACATCTGGTATCTCATAGTCTTCTATATCAATTATATCCTTGCTTTCGTCGCACATTATAAGTAATTTAGCAATCATTTTAAGCTTTTCTTTCATTCCGAAGCTTCCACCAACACTATAAGCTGTACCATTTACTTCATATCTGTTCATTAATGAGAAATATACTGGTCTGTCTTCTTTAGCAACATCTGTATAATCTTTAACATCAATACATAATAAAGCATCTGCTGCTTCCTCTAACTTGTCTGGGTGCTTAGCTATAACAGAACTGCATATTGTTCCAAGCATATCTGTCTGGTTCTGCGCGTATTCATTACCATATACGCTGAATTTCACAAGTGCTCCACTTCCCTTGCCGCCAGCAGAAGAACCACCTCTGACCTTTACCGCTGGAAGTTCAACCTGTTCTGAGCTGAATATCTCTGGGCTTTCACCACATATATTAAGCAGAAGTGCCATTTTCTTTAACTTGTCTACTACTGAATATGATGTTCCAACGCATATATGGCTTCCATTAGCGAATTCAAAGAATTCACAACTTCTGAAATATGTAGGCATATCTGCCTTACGATTCTCAGAAAGACTATAATCAACATCAGATACGCAGTTCATCCCATTATACGAAGGAAGTTCGTCCACAATATCCTGATGTTTATTAAGAACGTGTGCAAAAAATGTAAGCATCATATCTGACTGATTAAGCTCATACTCCTTGCCATAAAGCGTAAATCTGATATCACCTGTACTTGTAGCCTGTCTTGTCCTGCTGTTATCAGTTGTGTTGATGTTGTCTGTTGATGTGGCAAGGTCATCTGTAGCAACGCTGTCTATTGCTGTGTTGTTTTCATCGCCAATAATATCATTGCTGTTTATTTCATCGCTATTTGTATCATTATTATTTGCCACATTGCTATACTCTGTACTCTGAATATTATCAGAAGTTCTATTATTCTCAATGTCAACTTCTGTAGTATTATTCTTAACGGCTGGTGCAGAAGCACTGCTCTGACTTGCTGTAGATGATGTAGTTGTGGCAGATGATGAGGCATTGTTGTACTTTTTTTTGAGTTCTTCTAATACATCAATATTAATTTTGTCATTCTTGTCATTAGTAAAATTGTTATACATTAACTGTGCACAATCACCAGCTGTTCCATATTTCTGAATACTATAGCTTGATTCTTTAAAAATATAACTAAGCATACTTATCGCAACTCTATGTGCTGTATTCAGACTATCTATAGTTGACCTGACATCTTTCTTTAACTTGCTCTTTACTGCAATATTATCTTCCATGACATCTTTAAGGACATTTACTTCCTCTGGAACCATCTTTATTGCCATACTCTGACTTTCTTTTGCAACTGTATTATTATACACTGCATCTTCCATTTTTTGTATTGTAGACATATTATCATCCAATGCAATATAAAAATTCTCAAGATACTTGCCTTTTTCCATCTTTAAATCCTCTGAACGTGTTACAAGCTGTTCTATAAGGCAGGCATAACTACGGAAATAGTTAAGACTAAGAAATGAAATCATAGCAACACAATCAACATCATATAAACGCTCCTTAATATTCTGTAACCAGTTCTTAGAAATATTCTCCTGAAGCTCTATATCTATATATACATTAATTCCACGTTTTCTAAGTTCATATACAAATTCATAAACCTTCTCTTTATCCTTACTTGCATAACTTACAAATACATAATGTTCACCCTTTATCCATCCATCTTCAAGTTTCTTTTTAAGCTCATCAATATCAGCCATTACCATTCCTCCTGCGTGACAATTAAAATCCAATATGGAAGTATTATAACATACCCCCTGACTTTTTTAAATAGAAACAACTATCCCTGGTATTTTTCACTAATGTTTTATCTTGTAATATTTCTTACCCAGATATACTTCTTATAATGTATATATACTGCCGGGAGCTTTACCAGCTCATCCAGGCTTATTATGATATATACAAGCCAGACTGGTGCATTGAATACAAATGCTGCTATAAAGCCAAGCGGAACCGCAAAGCACCACATTGCACCAATATTCCCCTTCATATCAAACTTTGCATCACCTCCGGCACAGAATATCCCATCCAGAACAGTTGTATTCACCGACTGCCCCATCAGATTAATGCCGAGGACTATCAGCATAAAGCCAAGATACCCCTTCGCTGTATCTGACATAGGGGCTGCACGCGATACAACCGGAGCTACAACGATAAGAAGCAGACCTGTTATTATCCCAATGGCTATTGACAGTCTTGTAATTCTTCCACCATATTTCCTGGCTTTATCAAGCTTACCTGCTCCTAGAAGATTACCTATAATAATTCCTGCCCCGGCACTAACACCCCTTATAACGCACTGCACCATGCTCTTTACTATACTGGCTATGGAATTCGCTGCAACAGCATCACTTCCCATATGTCCAAGTATAACTGAGTATAATACAAATGCAATGCCCCACACTAAGGAGGCACATAGCACAGGTGTTGTGTAATACCAGAAATCTCTTGTCAGTGCTTTATCTGTATGAATAATTCCTTTCCATTCCAAAGCGGCAATCCTGTCTTTGTTAACTACAATATATGCCCATACAAGCTCTATCACTCTCGATATTACAGTTGCATAAGCCGCTCCACGTATGCCAAGACGTGGCATACCAAACAAGCCAAATATAAGGACAGCATTGCAGACTATATTAACAGCAACTGCTGATGAGCTGATAACAGAGCTTTGAGCCGCCCTTCCTGTATTCTTAAGAAGAATCAGATATACCTGCGATACTGCACACAGCACATAAGATAAGGCTACCGCCCTGATATATAGTGTACCGCTTGCAATAAGCTCCGGTTCGTTAGTGAATATCCTTATAAGTCCCTCAGGTATGAGAAGCGCAAGAATAGTGAATATGCCGCCTGACAGCAGATTAGCATATAAAGCCACCGGCATGACCTTTTCAATAGCTTTTATGTCCTTCTTTCCCCAGTACTGTGAAATCATTATTCCTGAGCCTGCTGTTATCCCTGCTATAAACAGATTAAGCACAAACTGTATCTGTCCGGCAAGTGAAGCTGCAGACAACGAGGTCTGGTCCACAAATCCCAGCATAACCGCATCTGTGGCACTTACAAGTGCCAACATAAACTGCTGTATCGCTATCGGAACAACCAGTTTAACCAGCTTTTCTGACAAATCATCATTCTTTCTTCTACTAAAAAACATAAACCAAGCTCTCCTGACATATATGAATCAGCTCAATCTGCTGCAATTCACTTAATAACCTTGATAGCATAACACATTCCTTTTATATTGCACAACAAAAAGCCCCCTTGTTTATGAATATAAAACATAAACAAAGGGACTTTTTTAATATGATGTAAGTGTTAAATTTATTTTATCAACTTGCTGATGTATAGCAAATTATTACTTATTACATCATTCCGCCCATACCGGCAGCTCCTGCTGGCATTGCTGGTGTATCTTCTTTGATATCAGCTACAACTGACTCTGTTGTAAGGAGTGTTGAAGCTACACTTGTAGCATTCTGTAATGCACTTCTTGTAACCTTAGCTGGGTCAAGAATACCAGCATCAATCATATTAACGTATTCATCATTAAGAGCATCGTAACCTGTTCCTACTTCTGACTCTCTTACTTTGTTGATGATAACTGCACCTTCAAGACCTGCATTGTGAGCAATGTGGTATAAAGGAGCTTCAAGTGCCTTAAGAATAATCTCTGCACCTGTCTTCTCATCACCACTGAGTGTAGCAGCAAGTTCTGCAACCTTCTTAGAAGCGTGGATATAAGCAGAACCACCACCTGAGATAACGCCTTCTTCTACAGCAGCTCTTGTTGCATTAAGGGCATCTTCCATACGAAGCTTAGCTTCCTTCATCTCTGTTTCTGTTGCAGCACCAACTCTGATAACAGCTACACCACCTGCAAGCTTAGCAAGTC
>OJMG01003248.1_pt1 | contig 12591 bp, 8 predicted proteins | sample 1597141 | NCBI WGS metagenome assembly OJMG01 (sample SAMEA2452119, study PRJEB22498) | human gut metagenome | biome: human feces; feature: human gut; material: feces | place: Australia | collected 2012 | reverse complement strand
TCAGGTGCGTGTGTCGAGAGGCGTGCAGGTTCGACTCCTGTCCTGGGCACCAGAAACCCCGTCAGAGTAAACTCTGACGGGGTTTTGCATTTTCTGTGTCCGCACCGTGTCCGCAATTTGTCCGGGACGACAAAAATTGAGACCTGCCCCTGGCTACTTATCTCGCACAATCGGGAATAATTTCCACAAGGAATGATTTTTCATATCGGCCGGAAACAGCCCCCCCCCTTCTACAACTGTTATCTTCAAAAAGTTTAATGTTTAATGATGCTGTTTTGTATTATGCCTCATATTAGATTTCCGCTTTTGGAGTATAATTCACAGGTTTTGCTGTAAATATGCTTAAAGGTGTACTAATTGAATTGATATATTATAAAATATTACGGCATAATATATCCTTTTTTCTCTGCTTTCTCAATAATCTTGACGAGGCGTTTGCATTGTGCGGCAGACGGCAGAGAATTTCGCTTAATATACTCTGCGATACTGCCTATAAATGCGACATCTCCATATGGCAGCATATCCTCCTTTGATAAATCATTGCACACTTTAGTCCAATAATCAGCTCCCAATTTAAATATTTCAACTGAGGCATCTATATTATGGCTGAATTTTCTTTCTTTTTTTGCGGCAGCCTCTTCCTGCTTCATCTCATTCTTTGAGATTAAGGTTGACACAAACTCATCCGATAAGGACAGCGGCAAACTTTTGCACTTATTCCAGGTATCTGCACGACGGGCCATACTTCTAACCAATCCGCCTTGTGCTTCCTCCTCAAAGAAATTATGAATAATATGTGCCAGTTTCATCAGCTCCTTTTCAAGAGCCGGGTACATTTCCTGCTTTTGCCAAATGAGTTTCCAGTCAAGATCCATGTTCTTGGGAATCATAGCCATCATTTTTGCTATGGCATATGGAATTATTTGAGCTTTATTACCTCCTGTCGGATACCAGTCTGCTTTATTGATGCGACGATCCAGCGAATCAAAGATAATTACAGAACATACACATTTTGAGAAATATACCTCATTGATACTCTCCTTGGAGGTTTCATACAGACTGTCGATCGTTTTAGCGAATCGGGAGAAGTTAATAGCCGAACTCTGACATACCTCATGAGGATTCATTGCAAATGCATTGAGGCATTTGGCAAGTTTCTCCTTTTTGATGACTTGATTTTTAGGGTGTTTCTCACAAAATTTTGCACGAGCCGCGGAACTGAGCTGCATTTGTTCCTGCTCCCACTTCCCTCTTGAACGCTCATAAAACCAAATTGTCTGGTATGGATTGCCATTTACCGGCGGAGCCATCCTCTTTCTTGACAATTGTTCCATTATGACATGGTATGGATGGTTTGAGAAAAAGTCGGCTTCAGACACAGCATTCTGGCTGTTTGCACACTGAGATATTGTTTTGGTAATATTGTTATATCGTTCAATGTCATCCTCGGACATATCATCATCAACATTAAGCACTGTCAGCTTCATCGGGACAAACAGGTTATCCATGCCTCCGTCCTTTACCTCTTTCTTGATTTTTGCATTGGCCAGTGATGCCGTAGTTTGACCGCCATTTATTATTTGGGGATCTTTAAGGTATACTATTTTTGTCCCGTCATCAGAAAAACCGATTGAGCGGGCAACCACAGCAATTCCATTATTATATGTAAAGAAATTTCCCGGATGCTTTATAATGGTTTCACGTATTCCTTTATTGACTTTGCCTCTCACGCTCAAAAAAGCACGAATGTTGCCCTGCAGCAGCTTGCTGCCATATTTGCAATAAATCTTTGCCAAGAACTCTCCCGGAACAATACCCAGATAAGCATCATAGTTCGCATCCTCGCCAATGTCTGCTTTGAGATACTGAATGCCGTCACAATCAAAATCCTTGGTTGCAATCTCAATGATTTCACTGGAATTAGAGGCATATGTCTGATGAAAACGCTCTATTGTCCACACATTCAGTTCAACCGGCCTTTCGAGGAATTCCTCGCGGCTGACGTTTTTAACCTGTTTGCTGAGAATGGCATTGGATAGAATGATAAACTTGAATCGGGAGATTTCGGTAGCAAGCATACTTTTGCCCACTTTTGTTTTTATCTCCTTTGCAACATTAATGGCTTGGTCTGAATCGTCGCAATATGCAGAAATATCACCATCAACACTCTCCTCAATAAAATTCCTCATGTGAAGGAATAATTCATCAATGCGTGTATTGGTTAATGTAGGAATATTGTCGATTTCATTGACAAAATCACTGGCAATCATAACCAGCGCTCCATCAGCTTCATCATAAGCATAGGCATCAAAAGACATTATGCGCCCCCGGCGCCCCTTCATTTCGATGGACATAGGCATAGGATCAGAAACATCTCCTATATCTTCCAGAAGTTCCAGTGCTCTGCTGATAAACTGCGCCTCAGGCGCCGATCCTTCATGTTCGGCATCAAAGCGGAGCTGCTCCATAAACTGTTTTCTAAATTCGCCTATCTCCATTGCGGTGTGCTTGTTATGATTGTTTAAATTCTTCTAAATTTGAAAGGATGAGTTCATATTGAACCTTTATAATTGGCAGTGCAATACTATTCCGCATAATGCGCGGGAATCCTTCTGACACAATATACTTGGCAAATGAGCTTTGTGAATATACAAAGTTATCGTAATCACTTGACCAGTCAAAGCCGTATGACATTAGTTTCCTTGCAAACATCTCCTTGTAGAAATCACTGCTTATCAATGTCATAATTTCATTGGCGAGAGAGCTGAGTTTAACGCCGTTATATCCAGGGCTCATTTTTTCAAGTTTGTATACAGCCAAACAGCCGTCAACATTACTATCCAGCTGCTCAATTGAAGAGATGCGCACAGCATCTTTCCCTGCGCTGACTGTTTTCACTTCATACCAGATGCTGTCTATTGAAAAATCTTTACTGGTTTTTTCAGGCCCGGTCCAGCTGTCTACTGCCTTGTCTGTTCCATACATTGGAATCATTTCGTTTTTCAAAAATAGCATTTCCCCGATCAAGCCCATAATTTCCGGTTCAGTCAAGTCTCCGTGATTGGGTTTGAACAGACGCTTCCATGATGCGTATCTGTTGCATATGGCCCGATAGCCTTCAACCTGGTCAGTTATTCCGTTAAGAGAAGACAGAAGATCCTGGCAGAATGTGCAGAACCGTTCAAGGAGTTCTTCTTTCTCAAGCAAGAAAATCAGTGAATATGAGTTATCATCCTCATATTGCTCGACAGATATTACCTCGGAGCCAAAGATTCGTGTTGGAACATACTGTCCTTTGAACTTGAAAGCATATCTGCCTTTGTCGTCTTTGCCTATATAGGTGTCAAGATCTCTGGCTGTTCCAACTCTTTTAAAAAAGCCTTGTTCAAATCCTTCAGAGAAAATGCCGTATATATCCTGGCTATTGTATTGTTTCATTGTCTTCAATGTCTTCTGACTCATCCTGCATAAACTGCTGATAATATATTTTGTTCGCCTTGTAATGTTTTATATTTTGAGCACCTTTTACTCCTGGGAATCCTATGGCAAAGGCAACCATTTTATCTCCCCCCAATGCTTCCCGGTATTCAGACAGCTTCTTCTTTTCATCTTTTCCCTCGGTCCTCACAGGCTCGATGAGCATAATTATCAACAGAGGTTTTCGGTCTGCCAAATGCTCAAAGTATGCTCTATTTGGAATTTCCCGATTTTCATTTTTACCTTCCTTTCTCCACTGTTCTTTGCATTTTCTCTTTACGAAATTCAACTGATCTTCAGATAGTCCATAAGCACCTTCCTGAGTGCTCAGCAATTTTCGCCGCGAGCTTGCAGCAATAGCATTATTCTCAACATGGACAGTGCGTGCTGCACATCTGACAGATGCTATGTGCGGTATTTCATAACATTTGTCAGACTCGCCGCTTTGGAAAACTATATCCCAATGCTCTAATCCTACCGTGTTTTCATCTGTTATGAAATCCAGAATATATTCAGTGTTGAAACTCGGATTAACCTTTGAACTTTTAATATTTTTCACAAAAGCCGCTACAATATCTTTCGGCACATCTTTTACTATCAGAGATGTATTATTTTTGAATTTATCAAACGACAAGTTTCTCTTAAACAGCTCCTCTGCCAGCCAAGTCACTTGTTCAAGATTAAGAGTGTTGTGAGTCGCATTCAGACTGATATACGGTGTTTCATATATATTGCCGTAATAGGATTCCTGTATATCCAGATTGAAGGACTGCCTCATCTTATTGCCAGCAGTGATTTGCAGCTCCTGACAATTGTCGCGCACTTTAATTCCGAAATCCTTTGGCGTCAGCCGCTGTGCAAACATCTCTTTCAGCTCTTCCTTCAAATCCTCTGACGCCATAGAAATCTCATCATACCAGATTGCACTTTCTTCACTCGTCCATATTTGGAAGATATCTTCATATCCTTTTCTATATCCGAACCAGCGCCCCATCTGCATCAGGACATCAAAAGTAGCCGTATTGCGGTAGAAGTAGCTTGTCAGCAGCCCCTCCAAGGTCAAACCTCGTGACAATGCCATTCCTCCGACGGCAATAACCCGCAATGACGGATTTTCTTTGTAGTCGAGTTTCCCGCTTGATTTTAATCCATTTACAACAAGAACCTTTATGCACTCAATTGCTTTGAAAAGGTTTTCTTTTCTAACAACTCTCTCAAATGAAACATCAGAGACAAAACTGTAATGCTTATCCCACAACTGCTTCAATTCTTTATATAGAGGCAGATTCGTGTTTTTGCAAGAATCGCTGTTGAAATCTTTTTCAACGATGCTCTTGAATTCATCATAAATACGTTCTACCTCTTCTTTTATTACATTTTGCACCTTCACGAATCGAGACATATTCACCAGCATGCTTCTTGGCGCTGAACTTTGTCCTCGCAAATCTCGAATGGTATTCGCCAAAAAGAAACAATAAATAGCCTCTTTTAACGAATCGGGAAGGATTCCGTTCCATTCTTTCTGATGCCGATAGTAAAATGCCCCTGCATTCAACTCATCGATGTGGGTGCGAGCCCAATCACGCCAGCATCCGTCTCCGTAGTCGGGTTCATCAATATCAATGATATATTTTATATTGCGATAATATTTGGAGCCGGCATTGAATATCTGCTTTGCTCCAATGTATGTTGAGGGGGTTGGCAGTGTGTATATAAAATGTTCCGGGAACAAATCTGCATTTTTCATTTCATCAACAGAATCCGGGTCGATGAAAACATTTGCAAATGGGGTCGCTGTAAAACCGACATACGATGCGGTTTTAAACAAATTGCAAATTTTTCTTATAATAGCATTTGTCTTTGTTGGATTCGTTTCATCCTTGCTCGTATTGACAGATGCATTGTCCGCTTCATCGTCTATAAGTAGCAAGGGCGCATTAACGCACTCCTCTGAATGATCATAATTGTTGTACTTTAGCCAGTTGTGTAATTTTGTAAGAACTGATACATTCTTTTTGACAACAAACAATACAACTGAACGCTGTGCTTCAAGCGACACAAAAATACTGTCTTTCTGTCCGACAAAATCTGATGATTGAGTTGTATAAGACGATGCCAGCAGCTGTTTGTCATATTTGCCGACGCCCACTCGCTTGGGCTTCTCTATTTTTGTTATATCATCTCTCTTGATTTCAAGGCCTACAATGCCTTGGTCAATACGCTCCTGAGTCTGCTGGCGTAGATTCTCTGTTATGCCTGCCAGCAAAATGACAACCTTGTAACCCGCATCAACAGCTTTGCATATCAGACCGGAATACGTTGCTGTTTTTCCAGACTGAACGTCACCAATAACCAAACCGCGAATCAACCGCCTTCCTTCATGCGCTTCTTTCGGATTGCAAAGACAATTCATTATGGCGGGAAGAGTCTTCTTGTCCAAGATGTCTATACTCTTGTCATCAAGCGATGATTCTTCCAGAAGATATTTGCTGTACAGCCTCCAGAAATGCTCATCTTCGATTTCTGCATGCTCATACCAATTGTGAGGATCATCATAGTCGTCGAATATACAATTGCCTTTAGTGTGTTTTATAGCTTCTTCTGTTTCGATGGCGCGAAAAACTTCTGCCCTGTCCTCATCAGTCAGGCTGATTGGAATAAATTCAAGCCCCTTATCTATATAGGAGTCAATATCTTCGTATTTTATGGTTTTCCCGTTTCGCTTGTCGACCCCGATGCGGCGTTTGATAACCATAATGAGATCATTGAACTCATCACTGCTTATCTTCATTTGTATAATAGTTTATCAGCATTTCTTTCAGTTGCGGAAGACAGCACCATGGTTCGGCTTTCATAATAGTATCAACAGCGTCATTAAGCTCCCTGCCGTATTTAATCATTTTGTCGATCAGCGTAACTCCCAACTGAAAATTATCCTCAAGGTCTTGCGTTTTATCCGCTGCAACAATAGCGTCATTGCACCTGTCTACGTATATATCCTGTACTGGAATACCTTTTTCTATCTCTGACAACAAAGTTTCTACGATGTCTGCCGCATCGTCAGGAATGTGTTCCATCACATATTTGCAGAGCGGACTGTTTCGATTGATCTGATAGTAGTAGGCATCATTTCTGCCGCGCATTCTATCCCAAATGTGGCTTATATTATCTTCCGAATTATCTTTGCGGCCGCGATGCGTCTGTTTTCTAACAGAAATGTCCATTGCTTCTTCAACGGTTTTTTTAAGCTGGTTCTGAATTGATTTGGGTATTGAAGCATTCTGTTTCTTAATATCGATGCCCCAAATGTCATCCAGAGAGTTGGGGATGTCTACACGTATTCTGGCATTTTTTGTCAGCTCACTGCGTTTGAGCCCAAACCATGTCCCATAAATAATAAGCCTCTGATTCCTGTAAATATAGAAACCCTGTCTTGTTCTCAGATTATCAGTACCGCCTAAAAGTTTTTTATCTTTTTCTGTTAGGTCCGAGCCAAAAGGCAGTACAAACGGACGCACTTTTATCAGCCGTTCAATACCTTGGCTGTCCCGCAGTGCAATAGCGAACTCTTTTTTTGTCGTAGTTTTAGCATTGCTTTCAAGAAATGGATCCTGTGCCTTTACTTTCGCGTTGTTAATCCAGATAACAAGCTTCTTCGCAGAGATATAGCGGTGAAAAATAAGAGCCACATGATCCTGCACTTTATCGCTTAATTCACGAAGAGTGCTGAAAACCTGTCCATGACTCGACTTTTCCAACACATCAAAATCTTCCCATATCACAAGAGTTCCGCTGTCATTAGTCTTTCCTGCTTCACGCAGATTCTCTATGTACGGCAGATTTGATATTTCATCAATGGTCAGTTCGTTAACAAACCATTTTTTATGTTTAAGTATGTAATTATAGTCCCACGAATACGCACTGATATCTCCGTCTTGCATGCTCACAACTGTCAATATGCGGCATTGTGACAATGATGCAGCTTTAAGTCCCAGCCCAAACCTTCCTAAATCATTTTCAGAGCGGGCTGCTTCTGCCGCAGAACTGCCATAGCACATTGCCTCGAAAAGTTCTTCACGAGACAGCCCGCAGCCGTCGTCAAGAATGCCCACTGCTTGTTTTTGGAAAGAATCGGTTGGGAAAAACAGTGAAACGTATGAGCATCCGGCACTAATGCTGTTGTCAATAACATCAGCGATTGCAGACTCGAAAGAATAGCCCATTGAGCGCATTGACCCCATCAGCATATCAGCTTTAGGAATATTTTCTTTATAGATGCCCATCGCAACAATATTATTTATAAGTTAATATCTTCTTCATAACAGCTTTGGCAAGCAGCGGAGGAACAGCATTGCCGATTTGCTGCTGAACATATGATACAGGCCCTTCAAATATGAAATGGTCTGGAAAACTTTGCAGCCGGGCTGCTTCGCGAACGGACAACCCTCGATCTTGATGAGGATGTATAAGCATGCTTTTTCTATAATTCGATATTACCACAGATGGCTTGCCACCGATTAATCGTTTATATATTCCGCTGTGGCATCGTTTTTTATCAGCATAATTCTCCATTAAGCGGTCGGGGATAGATGACCAGTTTTCGCCTTGTCCGATGTATTTATAGCGCTCAACTACATAGTCCTTATTGCGTGATACGATATTTTGGGTAGGGGCTTTTGACTTTTTTCTCATCAGCTGAGCATATGGAGACGCCTGCTCAAAAGGAACTGTGTATTCCCCCTTCATTTGAATTTCTCCATTTCCAAGAACCGGTAAATCACTAATTGCCTCATCAACAGAAACTGAATAATCAAATTCTTTGGGGAATTCAAAATCTATCCCATTTCTATTCCCGACAATAAACAGCCTGTTTCGGCGTTGCGGCACGCCAAAGTCAGAAGCATATAGTATTTTTGATTTGACTGTATAGCCAATATCTCTAAATCGGTTTTCTATATGATTCTGGATATTCTCCTCTCCGTTTTTAAATTTTGTCAGGCCATATACATTTTCAAATACAAACCATGTTGGAGCAATTTTATCAACAAAACGCAAAAATTCCTCAAACATCCTGTTATTTGGATTTGACATATCTCTGGTTTTTGTGTTTGAAAGAGAGAACCCCTGACATGGAGGACCGCCCATTATGATAAAAACAGGTTGAGTATTTAATTTGTCGGCTGAAAGTTTTCTTATATCTTCGCAGAATACGGTTGCATTCTTAAAATTCCTTTTATATGAGGCTGCTGCATAAGCGTCTGCTTCAACTGCATACCGCATGGATATGCCAGCCATTTCTGCACCTAGACTTAATCCGCCTGCACCTGCAAAAAGGTCTATGCCAATCAGCTGTTTATTGGTCTTCATCATTTTATAGTTTGCATCTTGCATATTTTTACCATTCTTCAGCACACTGAATGTATTCAATCGGCTGAATCGTATTTTACAAAGATACATTTTTTTCATAAACGGAGATTGACTGAATAAAAAATCAGAGGGCTATAAACGTTTATATTTGAATAACATCCAAAGAATGCAGAATGTTGTTTGTCAACCGGCCTAAATTTTTAAATAATCACTATCTTTACCAAAAGATAATAAGCATCAAAATGCCAGATACATTAACTCAAGAACAACGCCGTCGCTGTATGTCGCATATTCGGTCCAAGAATACTAGGCCTGAAATTCTTGTAAGACATGAACTTTTCCGCAGAGGGTATCGTTATCGGATCAATGTCAACAAATTGCCTGGCAGACCAGATATTGTTTTACCCAAATACAAAACGGTAATTTTTATAAATGGATGTTTCTGGCACGGACATGAAGGATGCAAGCATTTTGTTCTGCCGAAATCAAATATAGAATACTGGGAATCAAAAATTCTCGGCAATCAACAAAGAGATAAAGAAGTTATATTGAAGCTTCAGCAGCAAGGATGGAGAGTTATTATAGTATGGGAATGTGAGATACAGAAATCCCAATTGCCAAGAATTATTGATAAAATAGATTCAATCATCAAGTGTCCATGAACAGTGAACTGTTTTGTATATTTTAAGGTTAGATAATCCGAATATATTTAATCGCCAGATTCTTATTTTGAGTAAAATGATTGTATATTCACTCATTATGCGACAGAACAATGATAGAACTGTTAACATGATGAGGTGTTATCGTGCGATTTAGGAGTAATAATCGCAGGTTGCATGATGTCCAGATTCAGTCATTTCCTTTGGTAGCGATCAGCTGATACTGCTGGTAAGAATATCCGCAAGATTTGCGGAGCAACTTGCATGACCTTGCGGATTTCTTTCGACGGCAATACCTTGGGAGGAGGGGGGCTTATTTGTTTTTCAATCGGGAGGCATTTTTGTTCAGACGCTCGGCTTCTCGTTCTTTCAGTCTTGCCTGTTCTTCTAATTGGACTTTGCGTTGAATGGTTTGTTCATATTCTTCGACATCCTTCTTCATCTGGCGGATTTTTGCGTTGTCGCGGTTTAGTTCAAAAATCTCCTCCAGCTCAGCGATACGCTTGGACGTCGCCTCACCTTTCATTTTGATATAGCGGTATTTCAAATCATTTGCGGCCAACTGCTGATTGCTTACCGAGATCCGGTAAATAAAACCAATAAGGAGGACAATTATTACCGCCATAACAAATATTACCAGCGCGGTTTTCGAGGATTTAATATCGAGCGTATAGGTATGTCGATGCTCCTGCACAGGCAGATTTTTGAGCATTGCCGCTGCTTCGACGGCTTGCCCTACCTGCTCTATCAACGTATGCGTCTGCCTATTTTCCTTGTCGATCACCTCCAGTCTCTCAGCCAACTGTTGCAGCAGCATATCATATTTGTTAACTATCTCCCGTTCCTGCTCGGTTTTTATTTCGGGCTGGGCTGTATGCCGTTGCAGGTGCTCCAGCAGTTGTGCTACCTGCCCCTGCGAGCGTTCCGCAGCCTCTATCAACCGCTCGATCCGTTCCAGCTGGGCATTCTCCAAACCTGCGTTTCCTGCGCCACCTGCCTTGGTGTTTTTGATGGCCTTGACAAGCGTGTCTTTGAGATCTTCGTACATCTCAAACGACAGGGAGATCTGATTATTCTCTTTCATTGTCATTTCTGGATTGAAGTTAAAGTTTTACATGAGGTCTATTCTTCTGTTCGCGCAACCTGCGCCTGTGTTCCATCGCAGCTATAGCCATCGCCTCGGCCGCAGCGTTGAGCAGTGCCGTGATGCGTGCGATATACTCTTCGGGACTTTCTCCCGGCTTGCGCTGCAACTGTTCGGCCGACACCCCGCCGGGCGAACCGGCCGGCGGCAACGGAATCCCGCCTGCCTTTCCGAGGTTTACCGATGGCGGCTCTTCGCGCGTACTGCTTCCTCCTCTGCCCGTGTTGCCGAATAACCCGGCAAATGCCGAACGGTAATTGCTTGCCGCCGCCGAGAGGTTTCCGACAAGCGTTGCCCGGTGTTGGGTCTGCTGTTGAATATGGTTGAACCGGTTGTCGAGCTTCGTAAAGCTGAAAGCCCTATCGATCTTCGAGCCGGAGAACTCGAAGCCGTTTTTCGAGAACAGAACACCTTGTTTTCGGTCTGTATTTCCGCAATACTTGTAGCGGACGCCGATGCCTTGTTCCTTTAATTTACCTTCCAGATCGTTCCAACTTTTGCACTTGGGCAAACTGCCTTTAATGGCATCGTAGATTTCGTATCTGGTCTTGTTGGGTTCGCGCAGCCGCTCCCGCCGCACGTCGTCCTTTCCCGGCGCGAGGTATACCCCGTATTTCCCGGTCAGCTCCCGGCAGACCTTGGCGTTGCGGATTTTGATATTCTTGTCCGATATGGTCTGCCCGTTGTTCCCGACCCGGTTGTAGACCAGATGACAGTGCGGATGGGGCTGGTCGAGATGACGTACCAAAAGGTACTGCGTATCGGTGATGCACATCTTCTGCATGTACTCCTTTGCGATCTGCGTCATCAGGGCATCGGTCATCCGCGGGGCGTCCTTGGGTGAAAAAGAGAGGGAGATATGCCCGACTGTGTTTTTCAGCCGAGGGTTGAGCAAGGTCTGGTCTTTGAAGTCCTGCACCATGTCCTTCACTTCCGGGGGCATGACGCCTTCGGCTTCCAGTATCCGGGATTCCTCTTTCATCACATAGCCTACCGTTCCCGAAAAGGACGAAGCGGATATGACCTTACCGACCATCGCCTATCTGTTTCAGGAGTTTTTCGATGGCCGTGACAATCGCCGCATGCCGGACTCTAATAGCCGCCAAACCTTTGGCATTGGCCAGCCGGGTAAGCTGGTTCAGGTTGCGGGCGATGCCCTTGAGCTGGGTCCTAAAATCCAACTGTTCGCGGGTGATCCGCGCCCTTACCGTTCCTCGGTCGATCAGCTGGCGCAGGACTTCGGCCGGCGGTTGCCCGGCCTCGCGGCAAAGGGCCGAGAATCGGAGTTTCCGTTCGGGGCTGAGTCGTGTGCTGACGACGTATTTGCAGATGCGGCCGATGCCGACTTTCGGCCGACCGCCCTGTTTGCTGTATGTTTTCTTCGGTGTTTCCATGACAGGTTGTTTCGATAGATTGTTCATGCTATATAGGTTGTTCAGACCAGCGGGATTTTACGCCGGCCAGCGGGGAAGGCGCAGTTTTCGTCTACGAAAACACAACCTTGCCTTCCTTAAATCTTTACCCCTTTCCGACACGGTGGTTCAATTTCCGCCCTTTCCGCTTTCAGAGCTTGCAGATTATTCCGACAAGAGTGATCTTGCTTATCGGATATAGTTTTCGTGGTCTTAGGTCGGTCTTTTATGCGGGCGATCAGATAGTCGTTTACGTCCTTGTGCCCGCTGTAAAAATGCCTTTGGTCGATTACCTCGCTGCGGGGGCAAAGACGGATCAGATCGGAGGTCGTTTTACGCCCGGCTTCGTCGTTGTCAAAGAAGGCGTGAATCACCGGATGCCGGGAGAGAAACGGGATGGCTTTGGGCAGGTTGACGACCGAGTTCAGAACCGCGGCGTCGATGCGCAGTCGTTCGGGATGTTTCAGCGAGAGATAAGCGAGGAAATCCATAAATCCCTCGAAAGCGATTACCGTATCGGAACGGTTGCCGA
>OJMG01003246.1_pt1 | contig 12594 bp, 12 predicted proteins | sample 1597141 | NCBI WGS metagenome assembly OJMG01 (sample SAMEA2452119, study PRJEB22498) | human gut metagenome | biome: human feces; feature: human gut; material: feces | place: Australia | collected 2012 | reverse complement strand
TACCGCACGAAGGTACAAGCATTCAAAGCCTACCTGCGACGTGATACTGTAGATCGATCTGCAACGGGTTAAATAAAAGCAGCACATCTCCCGATAGAACAACCATTCCATCTGGGAAACGTCCTGCTAAAGAAGTCATCCCTATTATAAATTCATCAAATAATGTCGATGGTCTGCCATTTGGCAGCTCCCGCGGCACCGGTGAAAACAACTTGCCACAAGCCGAATACTGTGGAACACGCTTACTGTCTCCTCCGGAATGGATCACCAAGATCCGCTTGCCCCGGAAATGATTCTCCCTTGCATCTCCATCCTGCTCAGCAATATACTTCAATACATTAAAAGTTGCTCCACCAGATCCAACACGCTTACCATCCGGATCCGGTAATACCTTATAAACTGTCTTCTCCGGCAGCAAGCCTAACGTCAGCCGATCTAAAATCTGCTGCTCATAGGCTAACGCCTGCTCCTCATTGGAAGCTGTTAATATCACATAATCCCATGTGATATAACTGGATTTGCGCAAGCTGCGCTGATACTCGTCCCACGAGTCAAGGTAGCTCTGGGCGAGGAATAGTTTTTTCAGTTTTCTTTTGGTCATTGGTATGTGCTCCTTGGGGTTATAATACGTATAATTCTTGAATTGCTCTGGTGCAAGCAACGTAAAATTCATTGCGTGTCATGTTTTCTTTGACAACTACCACTTTCTCAAATTCTAATCCCTTTGCCTGTGCAATAGTCAACACATTATATACTCCTCGTTGTATTTCAGCATTCGAATCAAAGTAATTTACGACAAAACGTTGCAATTTTACCTTTATTTTTTCTGAAATATCTTTAACAATTATTGCAACTCTATCATCTGATTCCATCTTCAGATTTGGAATTATATGTACCTTTTTGAGGATTCCATTTAACCCAACCGGCAACATTTTCTTATGTAATTCATCATTTACAAAATCCGTTATCTGTCGGGCATTTCGATTCATCATAGGCTTTTCCAGAATTGTTGAAGGCTGCAATCGTATCTGCAACTGGAATAGAGTAGTGTTCACAGATGCTCTGAATGGTCGTCATCTTCTCTGTATACTCACGCTGAGAAAATTCCAGAATAGAAATAATGGAACAGTCTGTATATTTACTTCTGATTGCACGGATAATGAATTCATAGTTTGTAGAGAATCCTTCTGCACCATCGTTCTGACCATAGCAGATAATCGCCAAGTCGTAATCCACATCATTTCCATCCGCTAACTTTTGACAAAAGCTATCCAGGGCTTCCTTTTGTTTCAATGCAACCTGCTTTTCTTGTTTCTCTTGTGATAATCTTTTATTCGCTACCTGAAGTTCTGCAGATTTCTTATCTTCTTCCACTTTATTCATCCACAAAAGGATACCTAGCAGTACTGCTAATATAACAATTACTAGTCCATAGATCAGATTTTTTCGAGAGTTACTAGGTACTCCCCCCCACGTTTCTTATACATCATTTTCTATACTTCCTTTCTACTGCTATGACATGGTCCATGTCATCAAACATCTGAATGACTGTGTCAGTGAGATCTGTCGGCAGTTCCAGCAGGATCTGGAACCATCTGACCCCAAGCTCTAGTTAAAGAGCTCAAAACGGAACTTGCAGTGGCAGAAAACATTATCCATGAAACCAAAGAATCATTTCAAAGTCCTCAGAAGTGATTTCAATCCTTCAAAATATCCTCGCCAAAAATGAAATCCCATTTTCCGAGTTTTGAGGCTAATTCAGAAAGCCGTTAGTAATAAACTGTTGTCCTTTTTTTTCAGTACTTTTAAAGCGTTTAACCCCATGTTTAAAAGTAGCCTGTAATTTCTATTTATTTGTACTTGACAAGAAGTCATTATATATCCGTTTTAGAAAAAAGAATTGCTAGTATAAATGCGGTTTCAATTCCTTGAAAAAGTACCACTATAAATGTACCATTAACTATTTCTAGTAGAAATAATACTGGCATCATCAATGCTACTAAAACAATTTTCCTATCCACAAACTTATGGAACGTAAACTTGATATGCAGCCACGTTTTATAAATGCAATTAATTAGAATTGCACATGTACAAATAGATCCAAATAAGTCATACATATACAAGATAGGAACATCTATATACAGCCAATACTCTCCAATAGCTTCACCAATCAAGCCTCGAGGTATTATACATCGTACAAATCTCTGAACAGGGTATTGGAAAATTGTTAATCGCGCTGTATCCTGTGATCCTGCAAAGTCTAGCGAAAGTAATCCTTTCATTCTCTCTGTTACACGATATATTGCAAAATGACTCATCCCCGTCTTGGTGGCAACAAATGATATAATAGATTCATAATTGACAATAGCCGCAATCATCACTCCCACTACAGCAATAAGAATTCCTATTCTTTTTAACAGCACTTTTCGACTGCGCCGACTGTCATTTCTTACAAACGTAAAAGCAAGCACCTCAATTACTATAAGAAACAAAACAATTATTCCCAGTCGAAATCCAGATGTAATTCCATTCAAAATTCCAATAACCGCAGCTAAACCTCCTAATGTATAACGCTCATTTAGAAAAGCACTGAATACTGCCAAAGCAATAGCAACACAGTTAACGGATGATGTAATATCTGAATTAGAAAATATGTTAATAAACGCAAAGTCTCCAAGAATCGCTGCAAAATTGATACAATACACTGTGTCTAAATTAATGGTAATGCCGTACATATTCACATATTCAATTATCAAAATCATGTAAACAATCGTTCGATAATTAATTAGAATTGAGAAATCCAGTGTTTCAATAAATCCCATTAAAATTCCAAACACAAGTAAAAATTCTAGAATAAATATTTTACGACTAGGATGACTAAATGTTTTTTTTATGCAAGTAGATAACTTATTCCTATACTTAAATAACAACGGCAAATAATATAATTCCATAAATGAAAATGGAAAATGGAGAACATTTAGCAAAATAAACTGACCTAGCATACTAAACCCTAAAAATCCTAATAGAAATAAATACACATTTCTAATTTTTAGTCTGCGCATTTTCATTTTATTCACTCCTTAAATGTTTTATTTTATTTATTAAAAAATAGCACTCTGAACTTTTTCGATGAACCACATATTCGCTGGAACAACAAATAATAATGCAAACGGCTAATTTCATTAATATTCCAACAATTCCGGCAAATATAATTTTTTTTGTTATAAATATACAGACCCAAGTTATAATAATAGTTATAATCAGTTCTTTGATTTGTATCAAAAAATATTCGATTACTGACTCCTTTAACTTGTCATATACTATTTTTGCTTCATACCAAAATGATGTCAACAATCTTGAAATAGCAGTTGCTATAATTATTCCGGACGTTCCAAGCTTCTTTCCAAGTAAAATAGACAGTATAATATTTAAAACTGCGGCTACAACATTTATATACTGGATTTCCTTAAACAGCCCCATTGCTGATCTATATATCCACACTGTATTAGTAACCATTCTTAGATAAAAAACCGCAATGATTGCATAAACCAGGTTATTCCCTATCAAATACTGCTTTCCAACCCACATAGGTATAAAATCTTGTATCAAGCATATATAACACACGCTGCATAATGTCCCATACAAAGAAAAAAGCAACATGGAAACCTTAAACATTATATGGTTTTTTTCTGCATTCCCTTCTACATAAAGATTACCATAACTAGCGACCATGCCATTAGCAATAATTCCGGCAATATTAACAAGATATGCTATTAACATATAGTAGTTGGAATACATACCAACTGCTACTGTTCCAATCATTGCTGAAATGATAATATTGTCAGTTTGATCCAGAATTGTATCAGACACTTTAAATAAAAATGTCGCTTTCACATTTCCAATTAAAGCTCTTTTATCAAGGTGAGACTTTACAATTGTTTTATTTTTTAGATACGGATATTTTTTTACAGCAATAAAATTCTGCGTCAAATTGTTAAATATTGTACAAATCACCTGTATTATTAAATAGCCCAAAAAGTTTCTATATTTACATAAAAACCCAAGCTGAAGAATGTACATCAATACAGTTGATACTGTTGAAATATTATTAAGAATATACTCATTTTGATCAGCTTTTACAACTGTCGTTCTATAAACAACAAAATAAGACGCAACAGAATTTGCCAAATAGAGGAGATAGTATACAATTAACTCGTTTTTATTGAGACTACTATTAACAAGAAGTTGTAAAAAGGGTACTAATGCAAGTCCTATAGAAAGAACACAGACTATAATCGCATTATATATCCTTTTAAATTCATATACTAATGCACAGATTTCTTCCTTATTTCCTATATCTAGTGCAGAATATAAATAAAACATTAAGACATTGCCAACCCCAAGTTCCGCAAGTGCCAAGACAGACAATATATTAGTATATAAACTACTTACACCATTATATTCTGCTCCAAGCAATCGAATGAATACTGTTTTTGTCACAAAAGCCAATAGCATTAAAGCCGCTTTATTAAATAATCCAGTTGCAACATTTTTAGCTGCTTTTTTAGTTCTCCCCATATCAAAGTATTACCTTTTCAATAATATTCAAATGCCAAGTTTCATTTATCAATTTGCTATGTGCAGGCACAAATGCAAAGCAAATAAGGAAACGATACTAAACATACAATTCTCACCGTAATTAATTGAAAGCCATATTACTATCTAACAACATATTAATTTCCTAAAAAATTAAACAGTCCTTCTATAACATATATACTTTTTGTATGTGATACTATCTTCACGGTAAATCTTGCACAGCAGTGTTTTCATTATCAAGTTTATCAAGAAGCTCTTTCGAATCAACTGAATTTACTTTTCTGACGTAGAGTTCCTTGCATTGCTTCAAAAAAGGATAATCATTAATTGTAAATACCTTAGCTCTCCCTGGTAAATATTCCCAAACATGCAATGTTCTCCAATTAATAGTTCCCTTCATTGGTTTCTCAGGACCACCCGCATATGTGTTTTCTTTTAAGAACGAATTCATGATAACTGTTACAAAATACAATTCATCAGCGGCGAAAGCGTGCCAGAACCAACGATTAAACTTTGGATGTTTTTCGTAAAAACTCAGCAAATAACTAGCACATTTTCCAGTAATACTCCACAATGCACCTCCCCAATATACAGGATATTTATTCTTTCCTTCACAAATATAGCCACTGCGAACTTTCAATTTCAATTTCCGCGACATAAAATTTAATGTCCTCTTCACTAGATTAGGATTATTTAGAAAAGATATATATCTGCACTTCTGCCAATAATATGGGTCGTCAATGCCGCTTACCTGACATCCTCTGATATACTCTATCTCTTTGTTCTCCTCAAAGAACTTTTTTATATCCACATCTGTTTTTAATGGATAATCTGCACCTTGTAGAAACACTAAACGGTCATATGTTTTTGTTTGCATAGCCACTCTAATCAAGTTAATTTCTGCCTTAACTGCATTCCACCCTCCCCAATCACAATGCAATCTATTGTTTATAAAATAGCAATTATCATAACTTGACAGTACTTTCATTAATTCTGATGCATCAGTGTTAGCATCAATATGTATGTAAACATCTGAAAATCCAAGAAGTCTTTTTGTCAGCCTACATACATGATTTAAATCTGTGTGTGCTAAAATTAAATGTGCTAGTTGCATATTTATACCCTTTCTGAGCTGACAAGTTTCCTATCTATTGCCTTGTCATTTTTTGTTGTCTATACGGCTCGAAGACAACAGTGCATTAATGTAAAAATGTGCATTAACCTCCGTGTGATAAGCGAATTTTGTAACACCTTTATCCACTGTCCATCCTTATTTTCAAGGCTTTGAATACACCTAACACCATATTTAAGAGGAAAGCCACAAACAAATTGCAAAATTAAATACGATGCTCGCATTAATAAATCTGATTCTCAATTACATCCCCTGTCTGACGATTTGTTTTTGCCTTGTACGCAAATTCAGGAGAGTTCATGGTTTTTTACAGGCTGGTAGTTCTCCATTTTTTCATTTATGGCATTGCGCGGTAATGCCATGAGGTTAATTGTGGTCTCTAAAATATCACCTTTTTATTAAAGATGTGAATGCATCTCTAACTGGAATTGCCTTTCGGCAAAGCTGATAAAACGATTCTCCTATTTTTTGTTTACGTTCATATCGTTTTCCCCAATAAAGTCTATTTCTTCGATAAGCATTCTGCAATGGCTGATCAAATATATTATACAGAAAAGCTTCAAAATTATGTCTTTGCTCTTCAACATAGCTCTCTCTTATAAATGCAGGTGATTTTAACATTTTCAAATATGCACTATCATCATTATCTAGCCTCACAATTTCGGAAACAATTCTATTCACAGCCATTTCATTTCCATCTTCTGTCAGACCATAATCATTGCAATTTATAAAGCTTTTCACATTAAATTCTTTTTCTATTGCTGGATTTCCCCAGTAAATTGGAATTGCTCCTGCCGAAAAAGCATGAACAATTTTCTCAGTGGTGTAACCACACCCTGCTGAATTTTCAAATGCAATAACAAATTTATGTTTTGTTTGAAAATCCAATTTGCTAGTTATGGCACCGCCGACATTATTCTTGTATCTTCCTCCTGAATTCACAATCTTATAATTAGAAAGCGCATCAAATATTTTTTCTCTACATTTGGCAGCCTCAGAATTTGAATACACAAATGAGCAAAATTGTGTCTTTTCTCTAACATACTTTTCCGCATTTTCATGCTTGTGCAGTGTTCTTTCCAAATCTAGTCCATAATTATCTCCTACATAATAAGCATATTCTTCTAACATATAGACTGGAAACCGTATATATCTATCTTGAAAATCAATATAATGAAATCCAATTGCATAATCACAAATATTAAAATCTGGTACTAAATTCTCATCAGTATAATAGATTCGAATACAATTGTATTTGTAAACATCCTTTGATTTCAAAGAGTAAAATACATAATCTGGGTCTTCAGAGATAACAACTTGATATTTCTTTTTTAATGTGTTGATTATAAAATTATCACTTGGATCTCGGCACACATCATCAAGAATCTTAATTCTTACTTTTTTCATTATAATTTACCTTCAAATTCAAATACCGTTGTGCAACCCACAAATGTGTTTCTATCATTAAATTGTGGAATAACCACATCGAATTAAATTTTTCTTTCCAAATATACCTTTTAACAATTGTCTTTGCAATATTAACCAAACTCCTTTTGTAGTAGATTCCATTAACCTGGCTAAAGCAGTCCGCAATAGACATCTCGGAGGCAAGCACTTTATCATTTATGTATTTTATATACTTAATATCATTATTTATTATGTCATTACACGAATCCACATGACTTATAAAATCTATATCCTTGCAAATTCCAACTTTACCGTTTTCAAATTTACAGTATACAGGTTTGCAAATCAGTTCATCGCCTGTTATTTCTACATGTACGCTAATAGAATGCCTATGGTTTTCTATCCTTTCTCCTTCATAAAACGCAAAGTTACCAAGACTATAGAAAATCCATTTATTATTATACTTTTCCCATCCTTGCGCCACATGGGGATGATTTCCAATCACAACATCTACTCCCACGTCTATATATTCTTTATATAACTCTCTGATTTCAGGCAACGGAGCATCCCAATTCTCTGCACCCGCATGTACCATAAGTATTAAACAGTCAACACTTCGCCTCAAACAATGTAATTCCTTCTTAAATCTACTGTGTCCAAACCATGCATATCCTCCATTATTAACGCTTGCACCAAATCCATTTTCCGCAACATTAATGATTCCTATTGTAAGATTATCCTTACTCAAGATATATGGCTGATATGCATCATCAATGCTCACCCCAGCCCCAATCATTTGTGTATCAGAAAAACAATTTTTTATTCTTTGCAATCCACTTATTCCCTGATCCATAATATGATTATTTGCTAGGCAAAACAAATCAAAGTTTGCTTTTTTAATAGCCGCACACATGGTTTCATCTAAAAGTAGTGATGGGCCAATTTTTTCTATTGTATCTCCTTTCATTGTGCATTCAAAATTCACACATTTAAAATCGCACTCTTGAAATAGTTTCATCATTTCAGCATTTAAGATTTCATTTTCTCCCGTTGAGGATGTAAATGCCATATCGCCACAAAAAAGTAATTTCATCTTAGCCTCCGTAGTTTATGTCATCAATAGATAGCATGTCTCCAAAAATATGATCAACATCTCTATCTCCATGGGGGGGAATATATTTTAAATCGCGATCCATTCCACCTGCAGGAGTAAATGTCAATTCTCCGAACACTATTTCATTGTTTACGAAATAAAAATCTACTCGAACAAAAGGAAACCTTTTTGCCAATATTTCTGCATTATTAATGGCTAAATCCAACTTCTTGGGTTTAGACGGCACAAGATTGCTATATAATTCCGATTCCCAAGTATATGGAAGTACATTCCAATTTCGATCCATAAGGAAATATAGTGCATGTCCATCCGCATTTCTATTGACGCACAAAAGAATTGCTTTACACTCTCCGTTCATACAATAAAACTTATAATCTTGTGGTCTATTTCCATCTATGTCTCCCAAATATTTTTCCACCAGAATACGTGGCTTTACATCCTTATATTGCATTTCAGAATGCTCGAGATAGAACTTTTTTCTCATCCATTTTCTGAGGATGCTTTTTGTCGCATCAATATTTAAATTCTTTTTATCATTTACAATAATATTGCACCCACAACCAACGTTCAGCTTTAGGGCAAAACTACTTGGCAGGTCATTCCATTGAATCTCGTCCACATCTTCATAATCAGCAATCAAGGGATTAAGTAGGTTAGCCATTCCTTGTTGTGTGATATAATCACGCACTCTGTACTTATCTGCACACTGCTTTATTAGCGGATCATTCCAATAATTATTTAGTTTCAGCAATAAAATTTTTTCGTTTAAGGTTTTGGGATTGCTTAAATCCAGTTTTCTATGAAATTTAACATAATAAGTCACTTTTGTATTCAATTTTGGAGAAACTAATGTCAAACCACTTCTAAATATCTTCGCTGCTTTTTCTTTTATTATCATAGCTATACTTCCTTTATTCTGTTATTTTTCTAGAAATGCTTGTGTATGAGTATTCATGCATAGCTTTGTTTTCAGCTACATTTTTCATAGTGTTATATTTATTTCGATTATATATAATATCACCTATTATGCTTGTGATTTCACGGACGTCATCCCTTTTCATGAACCTCACATTCCCCCCCACATCAATATGAGTAGTACCCTCCCAGCACTTACATATCATCGGCTTTCCCTGACCGGCCGCCTGTTCCCAGTAAACAGAATGTCTTCCAGGAAAAGCAACCAAATCAGCTATTGCAAAATAATCATAAGACTGTTGTGTATTGGCCCAGCTAATATAACGCATTTTCTGCTCATTAAAGCTCTCATCGAACTTCGCTCTTATGCTCTCAGAAACTGGTCCAAAGATAAGCAGTTTAATCCTATCGTTATCTATCTGTTTCACAGCATCCATAAGTAGCAACGTCTGCGTCTTCCACTCGTCAATTTTGCCACCTGTAACAATCAAGAAGTCATCTTTAGAAATTCCAAGTTCATTTCTTATCCTTTGCTGATTTTCTATTGTTCCTGCCCGATCAACTTCATCATCGTCAGCCCCCATTACAAGAAGTTCACATTTCTTCGCCGGAAGTTTATAAACATCTTTTAGGAAATCAACTCTGGCTGGAAGTACTCCATAGAACTTAGTCGTGTATGGTTCAATCATTTGCGCCATATACCGCCATACGATTTTATAGAATGCAACTGCTAATTTGCTTCTTGCGCTATTTGAAAAATCCGCATGATTATCTGCAAAAATCTTTACAGTATGAGACTTTGCATACTTGACAATTCTGTCAATATCAAAAAATTGCAGATTGTGAATGAAGATAACTTCTGGAGCAATTTCTTCTATGGCTCTATAGAATCCAACAAAACGCTTATATCGGTAAAACACATCCTTATTGCCCTTAACAGGTAACCGCTTAACACATACCCCCTCTGCATTTACATAAGAATTATCACCAATATGTTTCTCAATTTTACCATTTTTTCCCCATTCCCATTCAGAAGCAATTATACACACATCGTGTCCTCCCTTCACCTGATATTTAGTTAGCATATTTTCTTGATAATTAAATCCATCAGTATACGGGCCTGTAACACATATGTGCAATATCTTCATTTTTTCTTCCCTCACTTCGCCTAATTTTAATACACTTTACCACATTTACCTTCAACACATTACCCGAGAACACTATCAAACGTATTTTTCATTTTCAACAAGTATATATTTTCGGTAAAACTATGTCTGCAATAGTTTTTATTATGATTAATTATCTTCAGCAACTCTGCATTTGATAGTTGCCCTAAACCATCACATACTTCATCAATTCGGTGAACACCACTCACAACAATCCCGTTCACACCGTCTTTCACTATATCCGGAATGCCTGCATGATCTGTGGTAATGATAAACATTCCATTTCCCATTGCTTCTAGGATACTAATGGGCTGACCTTCATTCGGATATCTAGTTGGTAGCGCAAAAATATAACATTCTTTTAGAAGATTTCTCTTTTCTTCTCCTCCCACAACACCATGATATGTAACATACTCCTCCAGCTTATTGTTCTTTACATAGCTTTCAAAGTATCCTTTTTCGCTGTCTTCAAAGAATTTTCCAGCAAAATCGAAGTGGAACTGTTTTTTTTCGCCTCTATCCACATGCTCTTTCTCTGCTTTCGCCATTTCAAGAACAAACGGATACCCTTTGCTTCTGATAAAATTGCTCATCCACAATACATGAAAAACCTTCTTATTCTTTAGAGATGCCAGCTTTTCTTCTATTTCCTGATCTGTGAGAAGGTACTGGTCATCAACACAGTTCTCCACGACAAAGATTTTGTTCTCGTCAATCATTCCCTCAAAAATTTTCTTGAGAGACAATGACAGAACAATTGCTCCAGCAAGTTTCCTGATTGCCCTATAATTTGCTTTTCGCTGCCAGCCAGCCATATCGTTATCTACTAACTGGCGGTAATATCCACCGTGCAGATGAATCAGACATTTTTTCTGCTGGAGTTCCAGCAGCTTGAAAACTACCAAATCTCGCAAATTGCCGCCTTTTGTCTGGCTAATTGTAAAATAGAACAAATTCGCTTTGCTCTTACTTATCTTTATCAGATTTTTCAAGAAGTTTTTGTTGTTGGTAATGTCCACTTTTTCAAACTCAAACTCGCCATCCAAATTCTCAGCAGTGTTGAGTTCTGAATTGTACAGTGTCTCAACTGCTTTGGATAATCCATGCATTGGAGGCGGAAACTGTGCAATAAAACAAATTTTTTTATTTTTCATTTTTAAGCTCCAAACTGCGGTTGCCCACAATCACTCTCCAAACATTAGGTGTTTTTATATTTATAAATCTAGCCAAATAACTCAACGTAAAAATCACAAAAATCGGAACAGCTATATATGCCACAAGACCAATTATTATGTTTTTTCCTAGTACAAGAAACATCATTTTTTCTATTGCACTCACAATGGAGAAGTGAGTGCAATAAATAAACATTGAAGCTCCCCAGAACCACTTTTCAATCGTTTCTCTTCTGGTAAAAATTGAAAACAACGCGGCTGCTATAAGGAATCGTGCAATATATAAAATACTCCCCGTTGTTCCTTCATTAAGAACATATGATGCTATTAATAGAATTGTAGCTACAGATAGCATTACTTTTCCATGTACTAATTTACTTCCGTGTTTTCTCAGATACCCACCCCCCATAAAATACGGCATCCATGTGATAATAGATTGATATCCATATCCCGCAAATACATTCCAAAGCATCAACATTGATATAACAACTAATGTCAGTCTTTTATAGTTGAGCACACAATTTAGAATTATCCCTAAAACACATAAACAGAACAGCACTCTTAAAAACCACAGCGGTGCATACTTCGACATAGCTATATCCCGAATTATACTTTTTGAGTCAAGTCTAACTGGTTCCATGTTCATCTTTGTTGATATAACTGGAATATGTGTAATAACAGCAAAATAAAGCCAATTCAAAAAGCTCCAAATAAAAAAAGGAACTACTATCGAACCTACTCTCTTTTTTAATTTTGTAACATAATCATTCATGCTCTCAAAATTACTGAAGTATAGGAATCCAGAAACAAAGAAAAAAGTTGGAACTGCAACTTCTGTCATGTGCGTTAGTAAATTAATTAATTTGTAAATAAATAATTCTACAGTATTTGTTAACGCAATTTCTTGTATTCCTAAACCGTTAAGTGGATCAGAATGTCTCAACACAATCAAACAACAACAAACAAACTGAAGCTCTGCAATTCCCGTAATCCTCTTTTTCTTCTCCATTTTCCTCACAACCTCTTAATAACCCTCGCTGGATTACCAGCAATTACACAATTATCTTCAAATTTCCCAGTAACCACAGCACC
>OJMG01003241.1_pt1 | contig 12606 bp, 9 predicted proteins | sample 1597141 | NCBI WGS metagenome assembly OJMG01 (sample SAMEA2452119, study PRJEB22498) | human gut metagenome | biome: human feces; feature: human gut; material: feces | place: Australia | collected 2012 | reverse complement strand
ATTGGAATTATTTTAAAAATAAGAAATCCCGTCTGAAACGGGATTTCTTATTAGATAACAACTTTGTTTTTAATTCCTGAATATATGTGTAACTAATTGGTAATTAGTTTGTAACATATATTCCGTTGTTTCCAATGGTTCAAAGATACTAATTTGAAAGCAAATCACAACTAATGGAAAAGGAAAACCTTTCCTTCAGTGTTGTTTCCAATGGTTCAAAGATACTAATTTGAAAGCAAATCACAACGGTTGCGCTACTCTTCACTTTAAAGGCTCGTTGTTTCCAATGGTTCAAAGATACTAATTTGAAAGCAAATCACAACTAGACAAGAGAAGGAGAATTCGAGAGGATGTTGTTTCCAATGGTTCAAAGATACTAATTTGAAAGCAAATCACAACATAACATTGAATATTAGGTTCAACTTCAAGTTGTTTCCAATGGTTCAAAGATACTAATTTGAAAGCAAATCACAACCTCAGATGACGGACTACGTGACCTCCGCTGGTTGTTTCCAATGGTTCAAAGATACTAATTTGAAAGCAAATCACAACTGTTTCCAGCGGTCTACGATCCCTAGAGTAGTTGTTTCCAATGGTTCAAAGATACTAATTTGAAAGCAAATCACAACAGTAATGCTATTGTTATCAAAGGTGACATTGTTGTTTCCAATGGTTCAAAGATACTAATTTGAAAGCAAATCACAACAATTACAATCTGCTTCTGTTTTTCCTCCTGGTTGTTTCCAATGGTTCAAAGATACTAATTTGAAAGCAAATCACAACATCATTGTCAGCATCGTTCGTTCATTACGAGTTGTTTCCAATGGTTCAAAGATACTAATTTGAAAGCAAATCACAACGAACCGAGACTTGATTACCAGACGTCGAGCGTTGTTTCCAATGGTTCAAAGATACTAATTTGAAAGCAAATCACAACTCAATCTTCAATCTCAAGGTGTTCTTACGGTTGTTTCCAATGGTTCAAAGATACTAATTTGAAAGCAAATCACAACTGAAAATAAAAGTCATGCTGCAACGAAATTGTTGTTTCCAATGGTTCAAAGATACTAATTTGAAAGCAAATCACAACATGTCTTCAAATAATGTTCAAACGAGTCGGGTTGTTTCCAATGGTTCAAAGATACTAATTTGAAAGCAAATCACAACTACCTGATACACGTTGTCCGGCATGTTATAGTTGTTTCCAATGGTTCAAAGATACTAATTTGAAAGCAAATCACAACTAAGTTTGCCGTGCTGCTAGTTTTTGCCGGGTTGTTTCCAATGGTTCAAAGATACTAATTTGAAAGCAAATCACAACAAGCATCGATATGGTGAAAGGAACCATATTGTTGTTTCCAATGGTTCAAAGATACTAATTTGAAAGCAAATCACAACCAAGGCCTCGATCTGCATATCAAGCGACTGGTTGTTTCCAATGGTTCAAAGATACTAATTTGAAAGCAAATCACAACGCGAAGTGTTCTCGCCAACGATAGGGTCGCGTTGTTTCCAATGGTTCAAAGATACTAATTTGAAAGCAAATCACAACCGCCCGTTGTGGAGTTGTTTACGGTTATGGGTTGTTTCCAATGGTTCAAAGATACTAATTTGAAAGCAAATCACAACTTTGTTGTATATGGTTTTATTTGTATTTTTGTTGTTTCCAATGGTTCAAAGATACTAATTTGAAAGCAAATCACAACAATCTGGTCCCTCTCCTCCCTTGAGTATAAGTTGTTTCCAATGGTTCAAAGATACTAATTTGAAAGCAAATCACAACTGGAAGACGAAGACCCTTATGCGCAAATTGGTTGTTTCCAATGGTTCAAAGATACTAATTTGAAAGCAAATCACAACGGATAATTGGTTTCTCAGTATGGATGCTATGTTGTTTCCAATGGTTCAAAGATACTAATTTGAAAGCAAATCACAACGTGTTGAAGGTAATCCGTGTTATCAGCCGTGTTGTTTCCAATGGTTCAAAGATACTAATTTGAAAGCAAATCACAACGGAAAAGAGGACGAGCTGGCCGCGGATTTTGTTGTTTCCAATGGTTCAAAGATACTAATTTGAAAGCAAATCACAACTATAAACACATAAGTATATGATTACCACGAGTTGTTTCCAATGGTTCAAAGATACTAATTTGAAAGCAAATCACAACCGCTGGAAATATCCAGTGCCTGTCCGTATTGTTGTTTCCAATGGTTCAAAGATACTAATTTGAAAGCAAATCACAACACAGGATGAGCATCTCCGGAAACCAGGCGGTTGTTTCCAATGGTTCAAAGATACTAATTTGAAAGCAAATCACAACACAGACAGCATGACAAAAGACTTCAAAAGGTTGTTTCCAATGGTTCAAAGATACTAATTTGAAAGCAAATCACAACTATTTTTTGCTTTCATTATTTGTATGATTTGTTGTTTCCAATGGTTCAAAGATACTAATTTGAAAGCAAATCACAACTATATTGATGGTGAGTTTTTCAGTAATACGGTTGTTTCCAATGGTTCAAAGATACTAATTTGAAAGCAAATCACAACTAAGCGGGAAGGATGAGGACTACAAGACGTGTTGTTTCCAATGGTTCAAAGATACTAATTTGAAAGCAAATCATAACATATTAGCTGAAAATCCCTAGTCGAGTAAGAAATCAAAAATTTCATCTGGGTTCTCATCTAGGTTTTCTGGGTCATCATAATAAGAATCTAGGTTATCAAGATAGAAATCATATTCTGATGATTGATTACCAAATCTCTGATCATACTGTTGTTGTGATAGCTTAGTAACTTTATCAGGATTCCTATCGGCATAAGCAGATGCCTCTTCTATTGACATTTGTTTGGTAGAAGTAAATACCAAGTAATATAATTGTGGCTTGGTATAATGAGTATCTAAAGTTACTTGTTGATAACCAGATTTCCTTGCAGTAACTATTACGTTTTCTGGTGTGATAGTAGTTTTCAAGATATAGGTATAGATTCTTTGATTTCTAAGTGAATCCCTTAGTAATTTAATTGAATCTACTTTAGCAAAGAATATAGAATCTCTTCTAAGTTCTTCTTTATATCGTTTTACCCTTTTGATAGAATCCTCTCTGCTCTCCTTTATATAAGGAGGAGTTACCCTCCTAGGTTCATTGTTTAATAGAACAAGACCCAGAAGAGAAACTCCAAATATAGAAAATGGAAGTAAAAGATGATTCGTTTTTGAGTTCATACCCACTAGTTTTGTATTGATCTTTAATATGAGAATTTAAGTACCTACCTCTTAGATTCACTTTTTAATAATCTTTTGAGTTGCTCTTTAGAACTTTATCATATCGGTATACTTTGTTATTTTTAAAAGATACCCATAGATGATGTTTCTTTACGTTGTAACCAATACCTTCTATATTAGTAGATTCTACTGATGTTATTTCTATTCCAGTATTTATTTTAACTAATTCAAGATATTCTTCTCTGTCCATCCTATTAAAATTTTAGAAGTCTTAACACCGGATGTAATACGTTGGTATATTTTTGAATAATTGCCCATGCTCTCAGATGTTATCCATTCTTCTTTCATTTTTTATAGGATATGAGAGCAAACATATAACTGATACTTTGTAAGAGTTTTATTATGTTATCTAATACCCCTCTTATTTCTCCCTCTTCAATCTGAAGAAGTTTTTTAAAAAGATAGGATCTGTATCCTCTCAATTATGTTGTTTTTATTGATTCAAATATACTAATTTAGATATGAATTATCCTTAATTATTAATTCTTATTATATTAAAGAGTTTAAAGTGGGTTGGAGGTAAAACTTTGCAGCATATAATGTGTATATAGAAAAATTATACGAACCGTTGGTCAGTATGGCAAATATCTATTAAATTTGCCGTATGAAAAAGAAATTCCAGCTTGAAGTTCCGGGAGGAGCCGACAAAGTGTTGCTTCATACTTGTTGTGCTCCTTGTTCATCAGCCATCATAGAGTGCTTGATGCAGCATGGTGTCACTCCGGTTATCTATTATTGTAATCCCAATATTTATCCGTTGGAGGAATACATTATCCGCAAGGACGAATGTACGCGGTATGCCCAGTCCTTGGGATTGGAAATTATAGATGCCGATTATGATCATGATGCCTGGCGTTGTCGAATGGCAGGAATGGAGCAAGAGCCTGAAAGAGGAGGCCGTTGCTTGCGTTGTTTCAAGATGCGACTGCAGGAAACCGCACGTTATGCCCACGAACATGGATTCCCGGTTATCACTACTACGCTTGCTTCCAGCCGTTGGAAAAGTTTGGAACAGATAGAGGAAGCGGGCCGATATGCTACGGCTCCTTATCCGGATGTTACTTATTGGGAACAGAACTGGCGTAAAGGTGGATTGAGCGAGCGTCGCATTGCTATCATTAAGGAATATAATTTTTATAATCAGCAATATTGTGGCTGTGAGTTCAGTATGCGGAAAGAAGAAAAGGGAGGATGACGGGAATGAAGATGTTCAAACTGTGGATAGTTGTGATGTTATTGGGACTCTTGCCCTTTGTCTCAGAGGCGCAAGAAGAAATAAATAATGCCATTAATGTACAGTTAGAGTATCTGAAAAAGTATCCTAAAGACAAAGAAGCGCTTCGGAAAGTTAGTTTTCTCTATCTGAATAAAGCAGATTATGATCAGGCTATCTTTTATGGTCGACAATTGTTTGAGTTGGGTTATAATGAACGGGATTACAATGGCGCTGTAATTTATTCTCATATTTGTCTGGGGCAGGCCCATATGATGAAGGGAAATGTAAAGGAGGCTTATAGTCATTTAGGGCAGGCCAGGCTGATAGGTGAAAGTAATAAAAATGATTCCGCTTTATGTTCCGTATATAATGGGCTGGGACTTTATGCATCGAATGTCCAAAAAGACTATTATCGTTCACTTACTTATTTCTTCAAAGGAGTTGAAGCTGCAAGACGTTGTCATTATGACAGACTCTATTCCATTTTGCTTTCTAATATTGCCGGTATTTATTATTTGAAAAATGATAGCACAGGATTGAAATATGCCCTTGAATGTTATGAACTGGGACATGAACGGAAAGATCCTTATCTGATTTATAGTGGTTCAACCAATACCGCTTATATGTATTATTTGAAGAGTGACTATAATACAGCATTGAAATATATTCAGGAGGCGGAGTTCACCATGGTGCAGAATGACTTTTATGATCAATCAAACGTTTACAATCTTTATGGATATATTCTGCATAAATTGAATAAAGATGATGAAGCGCTGGGTTTTTTCCGGAAGGCTTTGGATTTGAAAGAACAGGGAAATATTTCTTCAGTGATGAATTCTTATTTGGGCTATGCCGAAATTTTAATGGAGCATCACCAGTATGACCGGGCTGTCCGGATGCTGAAAGCCGGAATAGAACTGTCTTACCAACAGGCTAATGCCATCTATCGAAGTGACCTGTTGAAGGCTTTATCCCGATGTTATGAAGAAGATGGTATGCTGGTAGAGGCGTTGAAGTATCATAAGCTCTATCAGCTGGAAACAGATAGCTTATATAATGCGGAAAAGGAACGTGCCGTGGGGGAGATACGTGCAAAATACGATATGGAACGGCAGGAAAACGAGATAAAACAAAACCGTCTGGAATTATTGGAAAAGGAAAATAAGATGCAATTGCTTATAGCCGGATTTATCTGTATCTTCATAGCTGCCTCTTTACTATATTACTTATATTACAGAAAAAATAAGCTGTACCTTACCATTGTGAAGCAAAATCAGGACGCTATCCGGCGTGAACAGCAATTGCAGAACAAAATAGACGAGCAGTTTGCAGAGATAGGCCGCCAGTCCGCTCTTTTACAAGAATATCTTACGGACTCGACGAAAACTTCTTTGCCGCAACCTGAGAAATATGCTTCATCCTCGTTGACAGATGAAAAGAAGCAGGATTTATTTCTGCGTTTGGAAACGCTGTTGCGGGAGGAGAAGGTATTTACAGACAATTTGCTGACCAAAGAGAAAGTAGCGGAAATGTTGGGAACTAATCGTACTTATCTCTCTCAAATTATTAATGAGCAGACCAAGCAGACTTTTACTCAATTTGTAAATGGTTTCCGCACAAAAGAGGCAGTCCGTTTACTTTCCGATCCTGATAACCAAACTCCGCTAAAGGCGATTTCAGCTGAATTGGGCTTTAATTCCATGACTACTTTTTATAGCCAGTTTCAGGCGGCTACTGGTATGACTCCCGCTCAGTATAGAAACAAAGTGCAGGAATTGCATAAAAATAGATAATCTATTAATTTGCTATCATAAATTTATCCAAATGCGGCAATTGCTGTATTTGGATAACCTATTTTTGCTATAATTTAAAATTTTATGCATTAATTTGCTATCGACGCAATATAAGCTGCAAAACTGTTTTAACAATAAAACGGAACTTAAAAAGTGATTATAAACAGTATTAATATTAAATCTATGAAGAGTATGAAACATTCAGATTACCACGGAAAGCTACTTCGACTGGCGATGGTTTTCGTTGCATTGTTTTTGTGTGGAACAATGGCATATGCACAAACAGACCGGATGATCAGCGGTATAGTTGTAGATGAGAATGGAGATCCCCTGCCTGCCGCTCACATCCGTCAGGTGAGCCAGACGAAAGGGGAGGAACTAGCTGCTGTCATAACCGATATGAACGGGCACTTCCGGCTGACCCTGCTCCGCACAGCGAAAGAGATAGAAATCTCTTACTTGGGCTATGAATCAAAGAAAGTAAGATTGACAAGTGCGAACAGTTACAGAATTATCTTGGAGCCGGCCTCCGAACTGCTGGACGAGGTGGTGGTAACCGGATATCAGACTATCTCTAGGGAACGGGCTACCGGTTCATTTGCGAAAGTAGATTCGAAAAAGTTGGAAACTCAACGGTTAAGTAGTGTCAGCTCATTGATGGAGGGAAGAATAGCAGGTTATAGTGACGGTAAGATACGTGGTGTGACTTCGATGAACGGACTTACTACTCCTCTGTATGTGATTGATGGGTTTCCGGTAGAGAAAACTATTTCTGACGGACTGGGCAACTGGGTCGAAAATGTACCTGATTTGAATATAGAGGATATAGAGAATATTACGGTATTAAAAGATGCCGCGGCTACGTCTATCTATGGTGCTCGTGCTGCTAATGGTGTAGTAGTCATCACTACTAAAAAAGCCGGAAAGAATCAGCTGAATGTATCATTTTCAGCGACATTGACAGTACGCCCTTATAATTTTTATACCGGTCACTTGGCCGATACGGCTGACATGATAGAGATGGAAAAGGAGTGGGCGGCCATGAATCCTAATCTTCAAGGAGAGGGAGCATCCCAATATGCACAGAATTTGTTGGACAATGCATCCATGTATTCCTGTTTGGGGGTACAGGCTATTTTAAAACATCATACAGGTGCGATCAGCGAAGCACAAATGGAGCAGACGCTACATGAACTGGCTTCACAGGGATTCCGTTATTATGATGATGTGAAGAAATATGGTAAACGAAATCCGTTTTCGCAACAATATAACTTGAATATCGGGCGTGGAACGGAAAAAAATACATTTAATGCTTCGCTGTCTTACAGGAATAACCGGGAAGAAGATAAATATACTGACAGCGAGACTTTCGGATTGAATTTGCAGAACACTAGCCGGCTTACTTCATGGTTGAGTCTGGATTTGGGAACGTATCTGAATTATGGAGATGGTACAACGCAGAGTTATAATCTGACCTCACCCGGATATAATTATGTTCCTTATAGTTCGTTGTTGAATGGCGATGGAAGCTACTATACTAACACGGCTGCGGACCGGTACAGTAAGTCACAACAGGAAATTATTTCTTCTTACGGATTGTATAGTATGGATATTACCCCTTTGGACGAATTGGGAAGAAACTTGTCGAAGAGTAAGAATTTTAGTAATCGTACTTTTGCGAGACTTAATTTTAAATTCACAGACTGGTTGAGATACACTGCTTCGTTCCAATATGAAGTAGGGGAATATAAGACAAGCCAATTGCAAGATAAGGAAAGCTATGCTGTGCGTAATAAAGTAAATACATTTGCTACTGATGCAAGTGGGAGTGGCCAGGCTACTTATAATCTTCCTTATGGCAATATTTATACAACGGGGACTAATAGTATCCGTGCTTATAATTTCCGTCAGCAATTGGATTTTAACAAGACATTTGCAGAAAAACATGATGTGACCGCTTTGTTTGGTATGGAAGTACGTGAAAATAAGACGGAATACAATAATCGGAAATATTATAATTATGATCCGGCTTTACTAACTTATGATCTTATTGATGAACGGGTGCTGAGTAATACTTATACCGGAGTTTTGGGAAACTATGTATCATTCAATAAAAATGATATCTCCAACATCTATGAACTGGTAAATCGTTTTGTTTCTTTTTATGGGAATGCAGCTTACACGTATGATGGTAAATATATGGTGACAGGAAGCATTCGTTGGGATCGTACCAATTTGTTTGCTACTGGTTCCAAGTATCAGAAGAAACCTATCTGGTCGGTAGGTGCTGGTTGGAATCTGGACAAAGAATCTTTTTTTAAAGTTTCATTTATAAATATGATGAAACTGCGTTTCAGTTGTGGTATCGGTGGTAACATCGCCAAGAATTCTGCTCCTTATATGACGGCTTATTATAATAATAATACCCATGTGGGCGGTATACAAGGGACTATCAGCAACCGTCCTAATCCTGATTTGCGGTGGGAAAAGACAACTACAGCTAATATTGGTGTAGATTTCTCTATGTTTAGAAATCGATTGAACGGTTCTATTGAATATTATAATAAGTCGGGCGTGGATTTGTTAGCCAATACCAATGGAGTACCTACCGAAGGTTTTGGTTTTTCTACTTATACCATGAATAATGGTAAAATGAGAAACCGTGGATTCGAGTTGACTCTTTCCGGTGATGTCATTATGGGAAAAGATTGGAATTGGAACGTAGGTGGTGTGCTGGGATACAATAAGAATAAAGTGACTTATGTCAATGTAAAAGCACCTGCTATTTTTCTTCAGTTCGATTATCCTGCCGCCTATCCCCGTGTTGGAGTGCCTTATAATGCCATTTATGGATATCTGTGGGCAGGGCTGGATAGTAAAGGGCAGCCTCAGGTGTATGACTCGGAAGGAAATATCCATGTAAGCAGTTCACCGCAAAAAGTGGAGGATGCTGTGTATTTAGGAACTTCTGTTCCGGTTTATAGTGGGGCTATTAATACCAATCTCCGTTATAAGAATTGGGAACTGGCTGCTCAACTGCTTTTTGAAGGGGGGCACAAAATGCGGAATACCAATATAGCCTATCCGGGATTAGGAGTGACAAGTAAGGATGTGAGTAAACGTTGGCGTCAGCCTGGTGATGAGGCATATACCGATGTACCACGCTATGTTCCGTCAGAAAGCAAGGATTATAATTCTTACTCATCCGATCTTTATAGCAAGGCTTCCATTCATGTACTTGATGCCGATAACTGGCGCTTGAAGAATCTCTCTGTTACTTATCATGTTCCTGCAAGTGTATGTCAGAAGTTTTATGTAAAAAATGCACGTATCATGCTAGGTATGGAAAATGTGTTCACTTTGGCTAAAAGTCGTGATGTGAAATGGATGCTTGGGGGATATAGTAAACCAAATTATTTGTGTAATGTCAATTTGAACTTTTAAATGAGAGCAATATGAAAAAGATACTATTTATGATAATGACAGTGTTAGGGTGGATAAATCTGACTTCTTGTAATGATTATTTGGATATTGTTCCCAAAGGGAACAAAATTCCTACTACCTTGGCTGATTTTGAAGCATTGCTGCGAGATGAATATACCATTGGCTATATTCCTGTAACGAATAGTCTTTATCTGTTGAATGATAAATTTGTAGGACAAAGCAGTCTGACTAGCGTTACCCTTACGAGTGCCAATTATCTGTGGAATGAAACAGCGGACAGAATTGTACTGAACAATCAGGACGAAGGGACTTATTACCGTAGTTATATGGCTATTTCCACTTGTAATCTCTTGCTGGAGCATGTTCCCGTTGCAACCGAAGCGACTGATTCCGAACGCAATGAGGTAATGGCTTATGCCAAAGTGATTCGCGCTATGAGCTATTACATACTGGCCAATTATTATGCTGATACCTATGTGTCTGCAACTGCCGGTACTAAACTGAGTGTACCTTTGATAACCAGTGCCGATATTAATGCTCCTCACAAGCAGGTCACTATTCAAGAAATCTATGATTTCATGATTAAAGATGTAAAAGAAGCCATACAACAAGGATTACCCCAACAGTCAAGGACTGTTATCCATCCCAATTTGGGAGCAGCCTATGCCTTCTTGGCACGGGTCTATTTGCAAATGGCGAATTATGAAGAAGCGCTGAAATACGCGGATATGGCTTTGGAACAGAATGATACTCTGTATGATTGGATATCTTATTACAACAGTCATAAGGAAGCTATTACAAAAGAAGACAGTTATCCGTCGTTACCGTCAGCGACAGGGTATGATTATGTGGAGAATTACTATTTCCGTTGTGGAGAGGGTAACCCTAACTATGCTACCAGCGAACTTAATATTCCGGTGGAACGTGCGGAGAGTTTCGAGGGAGGGGATGCGCGTTTTCTTTCCCGCTGGAAACTGCGTACGGTAAATCAGGATACTTACTATCAAGGTTTGGCCAAAGGATATTTCAACGGGGCTGGTCTGACCACTTGCGAGGTATATCTCATCAAGGCCGAATGTTTGGCACGTCAGGTCACAGGTAATGATTTCTCTGCTGCTATGGATGTGTTGAACAAGGTACGTAAGACCCGTATTCTGCCGGAGATATATCAACCCTTGCAGGCTTCAACTTTGACAGAAGCCATTGACTTGATCCGACGTACGAAAGACAATGAATTGATTTTCACTATTGTGCCATTCGCTGATGCCCGGAGGTTTAATGCCGAAGGTACTTTTGCACGTGCACTATCCAAAACATGGGAAGGGCAGACTTATACATTAACCCCGGCTTCACATCTTTGGATTATGCCTTTCCCGGCAGGTGCCGTTCAGAATCCGGGTAATGGAACTATCACTCAAAATGTATCTAAATAACCTATAAAAACAGACTTTATGAAATTGATGTATTTATTAGCAACATTCGCCGTTGTTTTGGTGATGATGGCATCTTGTACCCGGCAGTCGGTAACGGGGTACACACTGACAGCTGCAATTGATGGAATTCCTGACGGATCCCATGTACAGCTATTTCCTGTAAGTCATGGTCATGAAAAACCGGTGGCGGATACTACTGTTGTAGATGGAAAATTTATATTTAAAGGGGTGGCGGATGAACCTCTGGCTGTACGGTTGATGGTGAAAGATGCATACGGTTCCATGCCTCTGATGTTGGAGAATGGCAGTATAAGCGTGGAGGGTAAGGTGACTTCTGAAAACCTTAATGGAACCGTGAATTATAATTTTTCACAGGTTTCAGTGACGGGATCTCCTTTGACGGACAAATATGTAAAATTATTGAGCACACGTGATGCCTTGGATTCTATTTATGTAACGAATAACGAGAAGTTTAAGGATATCCGTGTTGCCTATGGTAAAGCGAGAGTTGCCAAAGATAAGATCTTGATGGATTCTGTCGTTGCTACGGAAGCTTACAAAGCATCTGCCGTGGCCGATAGTTTGTTCTTTGCTACGGTAGATGCCACTTACTATAAATTAGTTATGGACAATAAAGAGTCTTATTGGGGGCCTCTGATGATGATCAGTTTGTTTTCTTATCTTACCGAAGAGCAGAAACCGTGGTATGATGCCTTGTCAGAAGAGGCTAAACATTCCCGCTATGGAAAAATGGTGAAAGAGAGTGTGGCTCCTGATAGTCAGATCGGTTCTAAAGTGCCTGTCTTTACAGCCAAGTCACAAGATGGGAAATCGGTAACTTTAACCGATTTGTGCCAAGGTAAGAAGTATGTCCTTATTGATTTTTGGGCATCATGGTGTAATCCTTGCCGTAAGGAGATTCCTAATTTGAAAAAACTCTATACGCAATATGCAGACAGGGGTTTCCAGATTGTAAGTATCTCTATTGATAAAAAAGAGGCGGAATGGACAAAAGCGCTGAAAGAAGAACAACTTCAGTGGCCTAATTTTTTGGATACTGAAGGTATTGCTGATATATATAAAGTGAAATTTGTTCCTACTATGTATTTGATAGATGCCCAAGGGGTCATGGTAGGAGAAAATCTTCGTGGTGAGGCTTTGGCAAATAAACTGGCTGAGCTTTTTGGAGAGATTGAATAATCATATTCTTTTTATGGTATTCTGACATAGAACGGGGCGGAGTCGATGAATAAGTTGGATCTGTCCCGTTGTCTTATGTTTCGGACTGACCCGTTTTCAAACTGAGCCGCCGGATACCCTGCACAAAGCAGGGCTACCAAATAAAAAAGCCATCGATTTATCGATGGCTTTTTTATTTGGTAGCCCGTGGGGGAATCGAACCCCCCTTTCAAGAATGAAAATCTTGCGTCCTA
>OJMG01003239.1_pt1 | contig 12610 bp, 11 predicted proteins | sample 1597141 | NCBI WGS metagenome assembly OJMG01 (sample SAMEA2452119, study PRJEB22498) | human gut metagenome | biome: human feces; feature: human gut; material: feces | place: Australia | collected 2012 | reverse complement strand
GGTATCTATGTGGATGTGGAAGTACGTACCCCAAGTGGGCGGGTGGACATGGTGATGCGCACGGCCACCACGCTCTACGTCGTGGAACTGAAACTGAACCAATCTGCCGAAGTCGCCATGCAACAGATCGACTTGAAGAACTATCCCGAACGCTTTGCCCTGTGCGGCTTGCCCGTGGTGAAGGTCGGAATCAACTTTGACATGGAACGGCATACGCTGAAGGATTGGGTGATTACGAGATAAAATACACTCAACCTTAAGAGTTTGCAAAAATATCCTTCATCCTTCAGGATATGTGGTAAATATCTATTATATAACATATTACGGGCTGAAAGATGAAATGCTCATCTTTCAGTTCCCTTTCATGGCTGAGAGCCGTCAAACGCTCTGCGCCAAACGATTTTCCAATCTAAGCCAAACGATTTTTCATTCTCAGCCGACTGATTTTCCGTTCTCTTCCCGGCGGAATGAAGCTTGGCTGAAAGATGCCTGAAACATCCTTCAGCCCATAAAGCCTAAGTAATGAGCGGATTAACATACATCCTGAAAGATGAAGGATGTTTTTGGAAAAACTCCTGTGTAGAGAGGAAGAAGTTGTAATCATCCATAAGGTCGTTGCTTCTTGTTTTTGGAATGGAAAGCGATATCTTTTACATTAACCTTCTGAATGATAGAGTATTGGTACGTTTACGTAAGCTTTAGAAGTGAGATTCCTGTGAAGTTTTTTTATGATAGGGTTCACCTTAACACATTGGTATACAACAAGTATGAAAGGTGCGAACCGTTTCCCGAAAAAAACGGCTTTTCAAGATTGGGGGCAAAATTGGGTACTAACAATTCATACCGCTCCTATAAACGGAAAAATCGCTTTGAAAACAAATTATTAAACTAAATTTTAACTCAATCGGTTTAGGGTACTCATTCAAATGTCAGGAGGAGCAGGAATTATAACCTATGACGATATCCCATATACCTTTTAATTGGCAGGCAAAGTGGAAAAAAGCAATAATAGAACAAGGCTTATAAAAAATACAGCCTTCTTATACCTCAGGACATTTTTATCTCTTGTCATCAGTCTGTACACTTCCAGAGTGGTACTTTCCACACTGGGTATAGAAGACTATGGAATATATAATGTAGTAGGTGGATTTGTAGCCATGTTCGCATTGGTTTCAGCATCACTGACAAATTCTATTTCCCGTTTCATTACTTTTGAACTGGGACGAGGGGATAAAATACGATTAAACAGAATTTTTTGCACTAGTATTAATATACAAATAGTCCTTTCAGCCATCATTATTATATTAGCTGAATTGGTAGGCGCATGGTTCATTTACACCAAAATGAATATTCCTGAAGGAAGGGAATTTGCAGCCTTATGGGTTTTTCAATGTTCATTATTGTCTTTTATACTTGGACTTATCAGCGTCCCCTACAACGCACTCATTGTTGCCCATGAACACATGAAAGCTTTTGCCTATATTGGCTTAGGGGAATCTTTATTAAAACTTGGAGCAGTTTACCTACTTGTGCTGTTTGCAATGGACAAGCTTATTCTGTATGCTATTCTTTTGACCTCCATAGCACTGTTTTTGAGATTAGTATATAGTTTCTATTGCAGAAAACACTTTGAAGAGTGCCATTATCATTTTATCCTCGATAAATCCCTTTTTAGGGAAATCGGAAGTTTTGCAGGATGGTACCTTTTTGGGACAAGTGCCTACATCTTCAATACCCAAGGAGTAAACCTTATCATCAATATCTTCTTTGGAGTGGTACTCAATGCTGCACGTGGAGTAGCCACCCAAGTGGATTCTGCGGTTCGAATGTTTGTGAATAATTTCACGACAGCATTGAATCCCCAAATTATCAAGACCTATGCAGAAGGAAATACCACCGAATCCTTCAAATTGGTATTCAAAGGAGCAAAATTTTCTTTCTACCTCATGCTGTTTTTTTTAATTCCATTGGTGTTAGAAGCCGACTATGTCTTAGGACTGTGGTTGAAAGAAGTTCCTCCTTATGCTCCTTTATTTTTGAGGTTAGCACTATTTGTAGCTTTGGCAGATTTGCCAGGAGCACCGCTAACCACTTTGGCATTGGGTACAGGAAACATCAAACGTTATTATCTTTATGTGGGAGGATTTGGTTGTTTAGTATTTCCTGTCACATGGTTATTATTTAAATTAGGTTGCAATCCCGAAATCTATTACATTGTTTACATATTAGACAATATACTCCTCATATTCGTCAGGCTCTTCCTTCTAAAAAGTATGGTGAAGTTTCCGGTCTGGCGATATGTAAATGAGGTGCTGGGTATGGTTTTAATAGTTCTGCTTGTTTGTTTCATTCTACCCGTTTCTATTGTTGAGGTTCTTCCTGCTTCATTTGGAAGACTTATACTGACATGTATAGTAAGTTTCATGTCAACAATCCCCACAATATATTATATAGGAATGACGCATTCAGAAAGAAATACTGTATGTAACATGATTAAAAACAAACTAAAAATAAGAAAACAATTATAATATGGACTTACATTATACATCTGAAAAAAATTCCCTTATACTGATTTCACTCTTAAAAGCCCATGGAATACGTAATATCATAGCTTCTCCAGGAGCAACGAATTTAAGACTTGTAGCCAGCCTGCAACATGATTCATATTTCAAGATTTACTCTTCAGTTGATGAACGCAGTGCGGCCTATATGGCATGCGGTCTGGCAGCAGAAAGCGGAGAACCGGTAATGTTAAGTTGTACGGGTGCCACGTCGTCTCGCAACTATATGCCGGCATTGACAGAAGCCTATTATCGTAAGCTCCCCATTCTTGTGGTGACATCCTCGCAATATTCGGAATGGATAGGTAACTTGAAAGACCAAATAACGAATCGCATACAGTTACCGGCAGATATAGTAAAAAAGAGTTTTCAGGTGGATGAAATTAATTGCGAACGCCAGGAATGGTACGCTGTGAATAAAATCAATGAAGCCATACTTGAACTCACAAGACATGGAGGAGGACCTGCACATATCAATCTGATTACTTCTTATAACCCGGATTTTTCCATAACTGAACTTCCATGCACTCGTGTAATCCACAGATACAATTATAAAAACGAACTTCCGTCGTTACCCCAAGGTCAGATAGGAATCTTCATCGGCTCGCATAAAAAGTTCAACCAGCAAGAAGAAACGAACATTGAGGCTTTCTGTAAAAAGCATCATGCCATCGTATTTTGTGACCATACCAGTGGATATTATGGGAAATACAAAATGAATTACTCTCTCATTCAGTTACAGAGTGGTAAAATCAAACGTTCGTTGAAACTACTGATACATTTAGGAGAAATTTCCGGGGATATGTTCAATATCAGTCCTTATGCACAAGAAGTCTGGCGCGTGAGCGAAGATGGTGAAATCCGAGACCCCTTCAAGAAGTTGGTAAATGTTTTTGAAATGGATGAGACTTTCTTTTTTAACCATTATGCGAAAGAAGATAGCACTTACCCTATTGACGAATATCCATCTTATAAGGAAGAGTATGAAGCTATAATGCAATCTCTACCGGATTTGCCGTTCTCAAATATATGGATGGCTTCTGTAACCTCTGGAAAATTACCGGAAGGAACAATATTACATTTAGGCATCCTGACCTCTTTGAGATCATGGAGTTTCTTCAAACTTCCACAAGGAGTCATTTCATTCTCCAACGTAGGTGGTTTCGGCATTGATGGCAATATGTCCACCCTTATAGGAGCCTCATGGGTACATCCGGAAAAATTATATCTTGGTGTGGTGGGTGACTTGTCATTCTTCTATGACATGAATTCACTCGGGAACAGACATTTGGGAAAAAACATAAGAATCCTATTAGTTAACAATGGAAAAGGATGCGAATTTACCCATCACATGAATATGGGATCAATGTTGGGGCCTGAAGCTTATCCATACATTTGTGCGGAAGGACATTACGGAAAGCAGTCCCCAAAATTGGTACGCCATTATGCCGAAGACTTAGGATTTATTTATCTCACCGCTTCCGGCAAAGAAGAATATAAAAAAGTCTTGCCAGATTTTTTAAACCCATCATCAGAAAAGCCCATCTTATTGGAAGCTTTTACCAAGGACACGGACGAAAACGCAGCATTAAAAATAATGTCAACAATCAGGCAATCCCATAAAGAACAATCGAAAGAAGCGGTAAAAAGGATGATAGGCGAAGAAACTTATGGTAAACTTAAAAAGATATTCAAGGGATAAAAAAGAAAAATATGCAATGAAGAAAGCAGTGGAAAACCTGAAAGTATGCCTTGTGACATGGTATGGCAGTAATAATTACGGAACCAACCTTCAAGCTTACGCACTTTACACAGTGCTTCGTTCCAAAGGGATTTATGTGGACATGATAAGACCGTTTCAGGGACGGAAAAAGTTTCACCAATATCCGGGACAACAAAGGGAATTCCGTTCCAAATGTGTTGTATTAATCAAGAATATATTAGGTATAAGAAAACCAGAGGAAGTCCGCCAAACGAAAATCATGAAGTTCTTGAAAAATGAATTTTGTTTTGCTCCTCTTGCTACCTGTCCAAAGGATATTGAATTATTGAATAAGCAATACGATAAATTCCTCACGGGAAGCGACCAAATATGGAATCCATATAATCTTGATACGTTCTACATGCTTGATTTCGTGAAAGAAGATCAAAAGAAAATAGCCTATTCCTCTTCCATAGCGGTCAGTAGGATTCCGGAAGAGCAACAAGACATATACAAAAAATATCTTTCCTCTTTCAGTGCAATCTTTTGCAGGGAGGAAACAGGATCAAAAGTGTTATCTGCCCTTACGGGAAAAACAGTAAAAACTGTATTAGACCCGGTTCTTTTACTCGATGAAAATAGTTGGATACAATTTTCCCACAAAGGGTCTCTTGTGAATCGGATATCCGTTTCCACACCTTATGTATTCTGTTATTTCATTGGCGACAAGGACTTTGAATGGAATGCTTTGGAAACAATAAAAAAACAATATGGGATAAGTCGGGTTATTGTTTTCAGCGTGGCTCCTCCGACTTGCAAAATAGTAGAATATGAATATTTGCAATCGGCAGACATCTATGACTTTGTATGGTTCTTACATCATGCGACTTATGTCGTGACAGATTCTTTTCATAATGTGGCCATGAGTTTAAAACTGAAGAAGGATTTTGTGGCACTTATGCGCTGCAAAGAAGACCAAAAATCCGAAAATTCTCGCATGTATGATTTCCTTGCCTCTTTTGGACTGGAATTTAAAATATATAATCCAAACAATACGGATTATTTATCTCCCATTCCTTATGAAAGAGTGCTCCCACAACTTGAAGCAAGAATCAAGGAATGCACGAATGAACTTATAGATAATTTAAATGAATAAAATAGAAGGAAGATGGACGCTATGATATTGGTGGCCTGCCACAAACCCTGCGAAATGTATAACAAAGGAATATACACTCCCATTCAGGTTGGAAAGGCCATATCTGAATACAACTTGGGAATTATCGGAGATGACACTGGAGACAACATCAGCCTAAAGAACCCAAGTTATTGTGAACTGACAGCCCAATACTGGGCTTGGAAGAATGTAGATTGTCGGTATATAGGTTTATGTCATTATAGACGGTATTTTGAAACGGTTTATACGAATGATTTATTGGAACGAATCTTTTCTAAATATGACGTCATATTGCCAAGACCTGTCTATTATGGTATAAGAGAAACAATGTTACACAAGTTAAGGATGAATATCCTACCGGAAGATTGTGCCATATTTCTTTTGGCTATTAGAAAACTATATCCAGAATATGAAAAAAGTACCTTACTATATCTTTCGCGTAATATAGATATTCCTTTTAATATGTTTGTAATGAGAAAGACTGATTTTGATAAGTTTTGCCAATGGCAGTTCTCTATTCTTGAGGAATGCGAGAAACATATCAAACCTTTGCCCTATTCAAGATACAATCGAATATACGGATATTTTGCCGAATATTTATTACCCATATATTGTCTACATAACCAAATGAAAATACATCACGATGGCGTTGTAGATATGATTGGGAATCATACAAAAAAACAAAATTGGATACGAAAAGAATTATCTGTACTTTTTCGCCAATCTCCAGCGAGTTCATTTGACGATATCATTAAAACGTCTGTATTAGTGGGAATGAAAAATGATGGAATTTTATAGTGCAAACTTTTCTATGAAAAATGGAATAGTATACAACATAATACGTCTAATGGTGTCTTTAAAGGAAAAAGTAAGTACTTCCATTTCTTGGAGATACAATATGCTATATGCAAAAGCAACAGGGTTACAATCCAAAGGACGATTTAAAATATTAGGAAAGATTCATATTCACAAAGGTAAGAATGCGATATTCTCTACGGGAGAGAACTTTTTATTTTTATCCGGAGCAACTTATAACCCCTTAACAACCAATGCACATGGGTGTATCTTTATAATGGATAATGCAGTGCTTGAAATAGGTAAGAATGTTGGAATGAGTGGTACCACAATCTGGGTCGCAAAATATATAAAAATAGGAAACAATGTAAAAATAGGTGGAGGCACTACGTTGATAGACACTGATGCCCATTCACTTTCTTTCAAAGATCGTAGAAATGAAATTTCAGATGCAAAAAACAGAATAGATAAAGAGATTATCATCGAAGATGACGTCTTAATTGGGGCTAATGTTATAATCCTAAAAGGGGTACATATTGGAGCACGTTCTATTATAGGCGCAGGAAGTGTAGTAACTAAAGATGTACCAGGAGATTGCATAGTGGCCGGAAATCCGGCAAAAGTTGTAAAAATACTTGAGAAGGGAATATGTTAAATATATTGTTGTTTGGTATATTAGCATTCACAGTCATAGCAACGTTCATTCGCCCTTCGTATGGATTGGCGTGTTTCATCTCTGCAAGAATTTTAATACCTGAAGTAGTCAGAACACCAGGGCTTGAAGGACTTAGTTTTAATAGCACACTAATACTCATTATTGCTATAAGCGTATTGGTTAATGGACTTGCTAAAACTTATACACGTCTGGCTAAGGATACATATTTTAAATGTCTTATGTTTTTTATATGTTCATGTGCCGTGCTTCTACCTTTTTCTAGTTATGAGGATTTGCAATTCCAATATAACTCATTAATACAATATTTTTTCACAGACATACTCCCTATTATATTGACTATTGCTGTTGTCAAGACAAAATGTGACCTAAGAATAGTAGTGCAGGCCTTTTTATGGTCAACTATATTATGCTGTGTTTATGCTATAATGGCATATCTTATGCAAAATAATCCGTATGTGAATTACTTTCAAGCAATAACAGGATGGAGAGATGTGTTGTTAGGAGAAGAAGTATGGTATACAACAGGCCGTGGAGTTTCTACATCAGGAACATTTTTACATGCAAATGGATTTGGATATTTTATATCTATGTCAATACCTCTATTTATATATCTTCAATATACAGCTCAATACAATAAAAGAATCATATTTATAGCATTGGTTCTCTTGATTGTTAATGTTTTCTTGTGTAAGAAGCGTTCGCCAATTGTTTCAATAGGTATTTTTCTTATATTGTGGATGTACTTGAAGCGAAAAACATGGAATGTATTATTATATGTGAAAATACTCTTGTTGGGAACGGCAGTTTTATTGATTATTTTTATGGTTCCCGCGTTAGAAAGCATAAGGTCGATGATTGAGACATCTTTCTTTTTTTGGGATGATAAATTGTTAGCTGCAAAAGATGTTGGAGGGTCAAGTTGGGAGTTAAGAATTCTTCAAGTAGTCTATCCTTTTATAGAAATCAAGGATAATATATTGTTTGGAAAGGGATTTGGGTGGTGTTCATGGTATCTAAACCAGTACGAGTTGCATCCTGTCTTATTTGGTTTTGAAACTATACTATCTACAGCGGTATGTCAATTCGGAATTTTAGGCTACTTGATGTATTATATGTTATTTTATCAATCCTATAAATATAGCCGACCTTATAAAAATGGAAAAGTCAATTATCAATTATTAGCCTTGGTCACAATGATTGCTTTAGTTGTTGCTACAGGACTCAACTATTTTTTCTTCTTTGGAATAGGGAGTGTAATCATGAACAAACAAGAAATATTTATGCATGAAAAAGATTTCCATAGTCACAGTGTGCTTTAACTGTGTAGGCACAATTGAACAGACAATTAAGAGTGTAATCTCACAAGATTATCCAGAATTGGAGTATATTATAATTGACGGCGCAAGCCAAGATGGTACTTTGAACATAGTATATAAATATCAAAATTATATCACAAAAATACTTTCAGAACCAGATAAAGGCATATTTGACGCAATGAATAAATCACTAAACTATGTTACGGGAAAATATATACTTTTCATGAATGCTGGTGACACCTTTGCAAACAAACATATCGTTTCTGATATTTTTAAAGATTATAACGGAGATGATGATCTACTTTATGGTGATGACTATGTGTTAAACAACTTGGGATATATGAAAAGACACGCTCACGCCATATATGAACATCCGTTCACAATTCGTGATTTGGTATTCAAATCTCAAGGCTTCTCTCATCAAAGTTTATTTACTAAAACAGAACAGTTGCAACGAGTTAAATTCTGTTTAAAGTTTCCATTGGGAGCAGATTATCATACCACTTATAAAGTGTTCATGACAGGAAATCATAAACTTAAATATGTAGGCTTTCCCATATCAGTATTTGATGATCGGAATGGTGGAGCCTCACATAATGGAAAATTTATGATTCAAATATACATAGAGCGCAAAACGATGTTTAAATATGAATTTAGCTTCTTGGATAAAGTAATTTTATTATGGAAAAATATACGTTGTAACTCAAAGTATTATCTTTCAAAACTGTTTCCTTATTTAATTTCTGTATATAGAATAAAAAATCGGAACTATATAAAACAACTTCCATGACACCCAAAATATCAGTTATAGTGCCAGTGTATAATACAGGCGAAATATTGAGAAAGACATTAGATAGCATATTATTTCAAACATTTAAGGAGTTTGAGTTAATCATTATTGATGATGGTTCCAATGATGTGAGCATAAAAATTTGTGATGAGTACGCTGCAAAAGATGCACGCGTGATTGTGATACACCAAAAAAATGCAGGAATTTGCGCAGCTCGTAATACAGGAATAAGAATAGCAAAAGCCAAGTACTTGACTTTCTGTGACCATGATGACTTATATGATCCACGAAAGTTGGAAGTCCAATATAATTTGGCCATTCATTATAATGCAGATATTGTAAATGTAGGTTACAAGACTGTTTCTGATGTTTCACAAAAGTCTGAATTAATCCAAATGGAGTTGGTATGCCATGATAGAAACGAATTGAAAAACCATATATTGGATATTACCTATTTACAAATATCAACAATATGGAACAAATTGTATAATGCTGAGAAACTCAGAGATATATTCTACTTCGATGAAGATTATACAAAAGGGCATGAAGACATTAACTTTAACTTAATGCTGTTACAGCATGTAGAGGTATTTGTCTCCAGTAAAGAGGTCTTATATGAACATATCCAACGAAAAATGTTAAGTACTTCTGCCAAAATCCATAAAGAAACATTGTATGGTATGAAGACTCATATTAAAAACTTTATGGCTTTAACAGATTCTTTTCATATAGACATGACGAAGAATAACATTTTATATTATAGAAATTTATCTAGGATATTACGTGTGTATGCAGTATATTCTATTAAAGCTGATTTATTGAAAACATATTTCTTGAGTGATATGAAAGACCTCCATATACCTTATACGCATGTTTTATGGCATAAGTTTCACAAAGAAATTCCTATCAAGGACTTGTTTGTTCTTTGGTGCATTATAGCAAAACAATATCGATTGTTGTATTTTGCCCTGAAATGTTATGTGTCTCTTACTAAGATTTAATTTGCAGTTCATTAAATAAAAACAAATAATATTAGATTATGGCTTTAATTAACAGGCAAAAGATTAAGCAATTTTTGTTGGCTGGCGTATATGCTACACCCGAAAAATATCTAAAGAAGAAAGGAGTAAAGATTGGTACGGGATGTCATATTCGGGCATGTAAACTAGATGCAAAAGAGGGATATTTAATTGAAATTGGGAATAACGTCCGTATCTCTCAAAACGTGGATTTTTTTACTCATGGAGGAATTTATGGTTTAAGAATACGTTATAACAATCCAAGATTTGATTTTTTTGGTAAGATAAAAATAGGAGATAGAACATTTATAGGTGAAGGAGCCAAGATTATGGCAGGTGTTACTATTGGCTCCGATGTTATTGTTGGTGCTGGTGCCGTTGTAACGAAGAGTATTCCAGACAATACTGTTGTTGGTGGAAATCCGGCCCGTTTTATTTGCTATACAAACGAATTTTATGAAAGGATGTTAATTTATGATCTTCAATCAGGTCAAATGACGGATGCCGAAAAACGGGAGCTTTTATTGTCTTTGCCAGAAGATCGTTTTATACATAAACAAGAAATACAAATACCGATTGATTCAATCGCCGCTACAAAGTGAGTAAACACTCAAAAGCATATTTGATTAAAACCTTTCTTTCAATACAATGCGAATTTTATTAGCCAATAAATTCTATTACCGCCGGGGCGGTGATTGCGTCTACACAATCAATCTGGAGCAGTTGTTGAAGAAGCACGGACATGAAGTGGCCGTATTTGCCATGGACTATCCTGAGAACATGGATACGGAATGGAAAAGGTATTTCCCTAAGAATATGGGTAAAGTGATGGCTTTTGCGCGTCCTTTCGGTTCAAGGGAGGTAAAGGACAAGTTCAACCGGCTTTTAGATGACTTTCGCCCCGATGTGGTGCACCTGAACAATATCCATACGCAACTATCCCCCGTACTTGCAGAGTTGGCGCACGGGCGCGGCATAAGGGTGGCATGGACTTTGCATGATTATAAGCTGTTGTGTCCTCGCTATGACTGCCTGTTAAACGGACGGACGGTGTGCGAGACATGTTTTAACGGTGACAAGAAAGCTTGCCTTGACAACAAGTGTATGAAAGGTTCAAAGCTGGCTTCTTTTATAGGTTATCGTGAAGCGTTGGTGTGGAACCGACAGCGATTGGAAAGCTCCACTGACATGTTTATCTGCCCCAGTCGTTTCATGGCCGATAAAATGGCACAAGGAGGGTTTGATGCAAGGAAGATGAAGATTCTTTGTAACTTCATCGATACAGAGAAGTGTACAAAGGATGGTTATGAGAAAGGCGACTATTATTGCTATATCGGGAGATTGAGTCGGGAGAAAGGAATAGGGACGTTGATAGATGCGGCGAACCGACTTCCTTATAAAGTGAAGATTATCGGTGACGGTCCTTTGGCAAACGAGTTGAAAACAGTGGCTCATAACCATATTGAGTTCTTGGGACATAAGGAGTGGGATGAAATCAAGACGTTGGTGGGGCAGGCCCGTTTTTCCGTGGTTCCTTCGGAATGGTATGAAAACAACCCGTTGTCTGTGATAGAGTCACAGTGTTTGGGTACTCCCGTGCTTGGTGCCCGGATAGGCGGGATTCCGGAATTGACCGATATGACTTTTAGCAGCGGTAATGTGGCAGACCTGAAAGCTCGGATAGAAAAGATGTGGGACACGCCTTTCGATTACCGGAAAATGGGCGAAGAGGCGCAAAGAAAATACAACGCAGAAACTTACTATGACAACATTATAAAGGTATATTCAAAATAAATCCATAAAACTATGGCAGAAAAGAAACTGAACGGTACGGTCATCGTGACGTACCGATGCAATGCGCGTTGCTCGATGTGCAACCGCTATAAAGCTCCATCGAAGGCAGAAGAGGAAATCTCTATCGAGACGATTAAGAAGCTTCCGAAGATGTATTTTACGAATATCACCGGAGGGGAGCCGTTTATCCGTACGGACTTGAAGGAGGTGGTACGTGAACTGTATAAGAAGAGTGACCGTATCGTCATCTCTACCAACGGATTTTTCACGGACCGTATCATCGAGCTTTGCAAGGAGTTCCCGCAAATAGGAATCCGTATTTCCATCGAAGGACTGGAAAAGACCAACAATGAAATACGAGGATTGAATGATGGGTTTCGTCGTGGATATGACACTTTGAAGAAACTGCGCGAGATGGGAATGAAAGATGTGGGTTTCGGCATGACGGTGCAGGACAAGAACGCGCCGGACTTGGTGCCGCTATATGAGCTTTCCGACAAAATGGGGATGGAGTTTGCCACGGCTTCCCTGCACAACTCGTTCTATTTCGTGGAGGCCAAGAACATCATCCATGACCGTCCGATGGTAGCGAAGAATTTTGAGAACTTGGTCAATGAACTGTTGAAGTCTAATTCGCCCAAGAAGTGGTTCCGTGCTTATTTCAACCATGGCCTTATCAATTACATCTACGGGCAGAAGCGCCTGTTGCCTTGCGACATGAGTTTCGACACGTTCTTCATAGACCCGTATGGCGACGTGATGCCTTGCAACGGGACGAAAGAC
>OJMG01003233.1_pt1 | contig 12630 bp, 6 predicted proteins | sample 1597141 | NCBI WGS metagenome assembly OJMG01 (sample SAMEA2452119, study PRJEB22498) | human gut metagenome | biome: human feces; feature: human gut; material: feces | place: Australia | collected 2012 | reverse complement strand
AAAGGCCGAACGCGCCTGGTTGGTAGAATAGTAGGCAGCCGCCAGTTCCATTTCTGCCTGCACCACATCGGGACGGCGCGACAACAGACTGAGAGGAACACCGGCACTGAACTGTTGCGGGAAAGTCTGCTCATAAAGCCGGCCCCGTTCTATCTCCCGGGCAGTTGTGCCCAAAAGCGTACAGAGCGCATTCTCCGTTTCCCGCTGCTGTCGGAGCAGGTCGTTGTAGCTTGCCTCCAGTTCATAAAGGCTGGCACGTGCCTGTGTGACGGCATTTTCCGTTTCCTCACCGACTTTGAGCCGGGCTTCCATAGTCCGTATCTGCTCTTTCCACACATCCAGAGTCCCCACACTGATTTCCACCTGCTCGTCGAGCATCAGAAGCGAATAGTAGCTGTTGGCCACTGAAGCAATCAGTTCCGACTGCACGGCCTGCCGGTATGCCTGTTGCTGGAGAAGCGACGCGAGCGTTTCCTGCTTTGCGTTGCGCAATTTCCCGAACAAGTCGATTTCCCAACTGGCCTGCACAGGCAGCTCGTAAGTCTTTACCGCCTTTCCTCCGTCGGTACTCGTCAGTGTTCCCTGCGGCGACAGGGTAAGCGACGGCAGGAATGACAGTTTTGCAGATTTCAGCTGTGCCTGAGCCTGGTCGACACGGAGCAAAGCCACCTGCATGTCCGTATTGTTTTGCAGTCCGTATTCGATAAGCCGTTGCAGGCAAGTGTCGCGGAACACCTCTTTCCACGAAAGCATTCCCAGATTCGAGGTATCGGCAACCTCCGACGGGTTGATGTCGCGATACAGGCTGTCGACAGGCAGGCCTTCGGGACGCTGATAGTCACGATAGATGTGACAGCTGTTCAGCAGAACAGCACAGATAGCTATATAAAATATTTTTTTCATTGTGTTCTGTCTTTTTTACGTTTACCCATTACCACCTCTTCAATACGCTGGAATACGATGAACAGCGCCGGCGTTACGAACAACAGGGCAATTGTTCCGATTATCATGCCGCCTACGGCACCCACACCCAACGAACGGTTACCGTTGGCACCTACGCCGGAAGCGAACATCAGCGGCAAAAGGCCAAACACCATCGTAAGCGCCGTCATAAGGATAGGACGCAAACGCACTGCTGCCGCACTGATTGCCGCCTGTGCCAGCGACATTCCGGCCTTACGCCTTTCCGAAGCATATTCCGTGAGCAGGATGGCTGTCTTCGACAACAGTCCGATAAGCATAATCAAACCTGTCTGCAGGTAGATGTTGTTCTCAATGCCCCACAACCGTGCGAAGAAGAAGCTGCCCATCAGGCCAAACGGCACGGAAAGGATAACAGCCATCGGAACAAACAGACTCTCGTAGAGGGCACACAATATCAGATAAATGAACAGGATACACACGCCGTAGATAATCACCGTGTCGTGCGAATCGGCCATTTCCTTCTCTTCCCTTGTCATGCCCGAGAACTCATAGCCGTATCCGGTCGGAAGGTGATCCGCCGCCACTTCGGCAATGGCGTTGATGACATCACCCGAACTGTAGCCTTCAGCCGGCATGCCTTGAATATTGATGGAGGAGAACATGTTGAAACGTGTCAGCGACTCCGCGCCATAAGTCTTGGACAGACTGACAAACTGGCTAACGGGAGCCATGCCGCCTTCCGTCTTCACAAAAATCTTGTCGAGCGACTGCATGGTGTTGCGTTCGTCGTAAGGCGCCTGAATGATAACCCTATACAGTTTTGAGAAGCGGTTGAAATTGGAAGCGTAAATACTGCCATAGTACCCCGAAAGCACATTCAGCACATCCTGCGTAGTGATGCCCGCGCGCTGGCACTGCGCTTCGTCGACATCCACACGGAACTGAGGATAATTGGCACTGAACGGCGTGTAGGCCATCTGGATTTCCGGACGCTTGTTCAGTTCCACAAGGAAGTCGTTCGTCACCTTGCTCAACGCCTCTATGCCTTTACCTCCGCGGTCCTGAATATAGACTTCAAAGCTGTTACCCGTACCGTAGCCCGCAATCATCGGAGGCGAGAACACGAAGATGTTGGCTTTCTTTATGTGTGCCGTACGGCGGTAGATTTCCTGCGAAATGGCATCGACATTATCGTTTTCGCCCTGACGTTCATCCCAATGCTTCAGCTTGATGATAAACATACCGTGGGAAGAACCGCTGCCCGAGCCCATTCCAAATCCGGCCACCTTGTTGAAGTTCTCGATTTGAGGAATCTGCATCAATTCCTTTTCCACCTCGTTCATAATGCTTTCCGTTTCGGCAAGCGTACTGCCGGCGGGAGAATCCAGGCTGACAAAGATAGAGCCGGTATCTTCCGAAGGTACAAGTCCGGTCTTTGTTGTCGACATCAGGTAGAACAGCAGAACGACGGCAAGTCCCAGCGACGCCCATGCCACCCACTTGTGCTTGATAAAGAACTTCGCACCGTTCTTGTATTTCATCACGAGCCGTTTGAACGCCGTTTCAAACGCCATGCGGAAGCGGGTGGAGAATTCCGGCTTCTTTCCGTCGACCAATATTTCATTAGGCCGCAATATCAGGGCGCACAATGCCGGCGACAGAGTAAGCGCGTTGATGGCTGAAATGCCGACAGCCACGGCCATGGTAATACCAAACTGGGTATAGAACACACCCGACGTACCGCCCATGAACGAAACCGGCACGAACACGGCCATAAACACCAGCGTAGAGGTAACGATGGCCGAAGTAATGCCGTTCATGGCATCTACGGCTGCCTTATAAGGCGAACGGTAGCCCTCGTCAAACCTCGTCTGCACCGCCTCAACCACAATAATCGCATCGTCGACAATCGTACCGATGGCCAGCACAAGGGCAAACAGCGTAAGCAGGTTGATGCTGAATCCTGCCATATAGAGGGCGGCAAACGTACCGATAAGCGACACGAAGATACTGATGGTAGGAATAAGCGTAGAGCGCGGATTCTGCAAAAACACATACACCACAAGCACAACCAGAATAATGGCTTCGAGCAAAGTCTTGATTACCTCGTCAATAGAGGCGTCAAGGAAGTTTTTCGTACTCATCAGCTCTACCAGTTCCACATCTTCGGGAAGGGTTTCCTTCAATTCGTCAAAGTACTCGTTGATGTTCTGGATAATTTCATTGGCATTCGTACCTGCCGTCTGGTTAATCATACAGGTGCTGCCCGGGTGGCCGTTGACCGAACCGGTGTAGGAATAGCTCTGTGAACCCAGTTCGACAGTGGCAATGTCCTTCAGACGGAGTACACGTCCGTCGTCGAAAGCCTTGATGACGATTTCTTCAAACTCCTCTTCCTTTTCAAGACGTCCGCGGTATTTCAACGTATATTGGTACACATTCTTGGAATCCTCGCCGATCGAACCTGTCGAGGCTTCAATGTTCTGGTTGGCCAATGCCGTCTCCACATCGCTCGGCTCCAGTTCGTACTGCGCCATGACATCGGGTTTCAGCCAGATACGCATGGCATAGTCACCGCCCATCACATTCACTTCGCCAACACCCGAGATACGCTGTATCTGAGGCTTGATATTAATTGACAGATAGTTTGTAAGGAACGTTTCGTCATAAGTCCCGTTCGGACTGCAAAGTCCGAAAATCATCAGCGTACTGCTCTGCCGCTTCATGGTCGATACGCCCACCTTTGTCACTTCGGCCGGAAGCAAGGATGTGGCGGTCGACACTTTGTTCTGCACATTGACAGCCGCCATGTCCGGGTCGCTGCCCTGCTTAAAGTAGACTGTAATTTCCGCGCTACCCGTGTTGCTCGCCGTCGATGTCATGTAGGTCATGTTTTCCACACCGTTGATGGCTTCTTCCAACGGAACGATAACACTTTTCTGCACCGCTTCGGCATTCGCCCCGCTATATGTGGTAGACACGCGGATAGTTGGCGGCGCAATGTCAGGATACTGTTCCACCGACAGCGCATAAAGCCCAATCATACCCGCCACCAGTATTACAACGGAAATGACGATTGAAAGAATCGGGCGGTCGATAAACGTCTGAAGTTTCATTTCCTATTCCTCCTTTCTTTCTTCTTGTGCAACAGGAGCGGCCGAAACCACTGTGCCCTCTTTCAACAGTCCGGCACCCTCGGCAACGATGACATCGCCCGTCTGGAGTCCGCTTTCCACAATATATTCCGCTCCGTCGTTGATTTCAAACACTTCGATTGGCGTGGATACGGCCTTTCCGTCGACCACTTTATACGCAAAAATACGGTCCTGAATTTCGTAGGTAGCTTCCTGAGGAATCACGATGCACTGCTTGCGTTCGTAAGGCACTATGACGTTGGCCTGTCCGCCGCTCATCAGCCGGCGACCTGAATTGTCAAATTTGGCACGCAGTCTGACGGTTCCCGTCGTCTTGTCAATAATTCCGCTGATAGCGTCAACCTTTCCCTTCTTTTCATACACGGTACCGTCATTCAGCAGCAGCGATACTTCCGGGAATGACTTCAGCGCGGCATCCAGCGACCCGCACTGGCGCGTCAGCGAAAGCACCTGCTTTTCCGTCAATGAGAAATACACATACATCTCCGAGTTGTCGGACACGTTAATCAGCGGTTCGGCAGTCGAAGAGCTGACCAATGCGCCGATACGGAAAGAAGTCATGCCGGCATAGCCGTCGACCGGGCTTCTGACCTCGGTATACGAAAGATTGTTTTCCGCATCGGTAAGTTCGGCCTTTGCCTGCTGCAACGCGGCTTTCGCACTTTTATATTCGTTCTGCGCCGTGTTCAGTTCAAAATCGGAAATGACACGGTCCTGAAACAACTGTTTCTTTCCTTCCCATGTCTGTCGGGCATTCGCCTCGTTGGCCTCGGCGGTAGCCACCGTTGCCATGGCCTTCTGCAAGGCTGCCTTATAGGGCACCTGGTCAATGACAAACAGCACCTGCCCCTTGCTGACATGAGCGCCTTCATCTACACAAATCTTTGTAATTTTACCGGAAACCTGCGCCCTGATTTCTACATCCTGTTTTCCCTCGATTACTCCCGAATATTTCACGGACAAGTTGCGGTCGGCCGGTTTAACGGTCAGCAGCGGATAGCTCCCGCCCCCATTCTGCTGCTCGGCGGTCTGGCGGCATCCGGTCAGCGACAGAGCACCGATAATTGTTACTGCAAAAAGTTTTATCGCGTTCATTTTAGTTAATTTATTAATTTTCTATTCGCAAAAGTAGAGGGAACGCGGCCCGATTTAATTGGCATTTCTGCCCAAACATTTGTCGGTTTCGCCCAACATTAAAGTTTCTTAGCACTTAATATGTCAAATTGACACATTAATTTGCCTTTTATGGACAATATTCTATATTTTTGCATCAAAAGATTATAGTCTGACATGAACGTGCAAAATTTCTATCAGAATTTCTCATCTGAACACTATCTGCCGGGACAGATTCTGGTGGTTCCGCCTGCTGAATTCCACCGGCTGAACGGACTGACCGTCGAAGGATGCCGCCTGCTTATTCTGGTGGTAAACGGAACGATGCACATGACACTGAACGGAAAGACGTCCGAGGTGACTTCCCATTCGTTTGTCGATATCATCGAAACCGCATCCGTCAAGTTTTCGAAGTTCAGTTCCAACCTGCACGCCTGGTGTCTTTCTGTCACGTTTGAGTTTGCATCGTCGGCACTGAAAAATCTTCGTCCCGGACCGATGCCCAACCTGTCGGACCTCAACAATGCCAATATTCTGAAAATTTCGGCTGACGAAAGTTTCGTCATCAGCCGCCAGCTGACTATGTTGAGCGATACGCTGAACAACCCGCAGAATTTCTACCGGCTCGAACTGGTGGAAGGCTATTTCAAGTGCTTCTGTCTGGAACTGGGCAATATCCAGTTCAACCATGTCAAGCAGACCGAAGAACCGGAAGTGGCCTGCGTCACCAAGCGCGACTTCATCACCCTCAACTTCATCAAGCTGGTATGCAAGCACTATGCTACGGAACATCAGATTGATTTCTACGCCAACGCACTATGCGTTTCCCCGAAACACCTGACACGTATCGTAAAGGAAATGACCGGAAAAACACCGAAAGCCTTTATCAGCGACGAAATCATCATCCATGCCATGGCCATGCTGGAGGACGAGCGCATCCCCGTCGGACAGATTGCCGAAGAACTCAGTTTCTCCGACCAGGCGGCATTCTGCAAGTTTTTCAAGGCTCAAAAGAAAATAACTCCGATGGAATACAGGAGAAGACAAAAGCTACAGAAGAACTGACACCGACTGCTACAAAATCAAAGAATAGCTGTTTTTTCAAAATTTGTTAATTGTTTTGAAAAAAATTTATACCTTTGCGCTTTCTTTTAACCCAAATCCACCACAAAGGACCGTTTTGGGTTTAGTAAACAGGCGTTTGCCTACAGGTAAAATGATTGTAACTACAGGTTTTTAATTAAATGGAAATTCTATCAAAAGTTGATTTCAAGCCGAAATTGCTTTCGACTCTGAAGAATTACAACGCAGCGCGTTTCAAGGATGATTTGATTGCCGGCATCGTGGTCGGTATTGTGGCATTGCCGCTTGCCGTGGCATTCGGTATCGCTTCGGGCGTTACTCCGACAGTCGGCCTCATCACTGCCGTCATCGGCGGTTTCCTTGTGTCGGCACTTGGCGGCAGCACGGTGCAGATCGGCGGCCCTACGGGTGCATTTATCGTCATTATTTACGGCATTATCCAGCAGTTCGGACTGACAGGACTTGCCATTGCCACTTTCCTTGCCGGACTGATTCTCGTCTTTCTCGGACTTTTCCGTCTGGGAACGGTCATCAAGTTTATTCCCTATCCGATTGTCATCGGCTTTACCTCGGGTATCGCCGTCACCATATTCTCCACACAGATTACCGACTTTTTCGGACTTCAGACAGGAGCACTTCCGTCGGACTTCATTTCAAAATGGGGCGTGTATATCAGCCACTTCGGCACCATGCACTGGCCTACGCTCGTTGTCGGTCTTGTATCGCTGGTCATCATCGCCGGCATGCCCTATATCTCCAAGCGTCTGCCGGGTGCGCTGATTGCCATCGTAGTGGTGACAGCCGTAGTCTATGTGCTGCGCGAACATTTCGGTCTGACCGGCATTGAAACCATCGGCGACCGCTTCACCAACCTGTCGGGAACCATTCCGACACCGCACTCCATCGGCATCAACATTGAAACTATCAATGCGCTGCTGCCGTCGGCGTTCACCATCGCCATGCTGGGTGCCATCGAATCACTGCTGTCGGCTACAGTTGCCGACGGTGCTACCAGTACGACAACCAACTCCAACACGGAGCTAATCGGACAAGGTATCGCCAACATTGTAGTGCCGTTCTTCGGCGGTATTCCTGTTACGGGTGCCATCGCACGTACGATGACCAACATCAGCAACGGCGGACGCACACCGGTGGCCGGCATTATCCATGCCATTGTCCTGCTGCTGATATTCCTGTTCATGATGCCGCTAATCAACCTCGTTCCTATGGCATGTCTGGCAGGCGTACTGATTATGGTATCCTACAACATGAGCGGCTGGCGCACTGTGAAGGCAATCCTCAAGACTCCGAAATCCGACGTTACAGTCATGATTGTGACCTTTGTGCTTACCGTAATTTTCGACCTCACGATTGCCATCGAAATCGGTCTGCTGCTTGCCATCCTGCTCTTCCTGCGCCGTGTGATGGAAAATACGCAAATCCGCCATATCGGTGAGCAAATCGACATTGCCGAAGGCGCTGAAGTGACAACCCACGAGGTGCTCGACCTTGAAAAGGGCGTAGAAGTTTACGAAATTGACGGCCCGTTCTTCTTCGGCGTGGCTACGAAATTCGACGAAATGATGCGCTCGATGGGCGACAAACCGAAAGTCCGCATCCTGCGTATGCGCAAGGTACCGTTTATCGACTCAACAGCCATCCACAACTTGGAAATCCTTATCCAGTCGTCGCAGAAGGAAGGCATCCACATCGTGCTTTCGGGTGTTAATCCGAACGTGCATGCCGTGCTTGAACGTGCCAACATCGAAGACATGATTGGCAAGGACCACGTTTGCGACCACATCACCAAAGCCGTGGTAATGGCCAACAAGATTGCCCGCGGCGAAAAAGAATAACGCATGAACCGACGCATCCTGCAGCTTGCCCTGCCCTCTATCGTTTCCAACATAGTGGTGCCGCTGCTCGGACTGATGGACCTTACCATTGCCGGGCATCTGGGAGCTACGGCCTTTATCGGGGCGATTGCCGTAGGAGCGATGATGTTCAACCTCACATACTGGAATTTCGGCTTTCTCCGGATGGGGACAAGCGGAATGACGGCACAAGCCTTCGGACGTGGCGACACGGCGGAGGCTTTTCATGTTCTGGTACGTGCCGCCACATTGGGCACCCTGCTGGGACTCGCCATCATCGTCTTGCAGTTTCCGTTGCAATGGCTGCTGCTTCTTGCCATAGGCCCGAGCCCGGAAGTGACGGAACTGGCGCGGAGTTATTTCTACATCTGCGTCTGGGGCGCACCGGCCATGCTCGCCACCATGAGTCTGTCGGGCTGGTTTCTGGGAATGCAGAACTCCGTCTATCCGATGACGGTTTCGATTTTCGTCAACATCCTCAACATCACGGCAAGCCTGGCATGCGTGTTTCTGCTCGACATGGGATTCCGCGGCGTTGCCGTTGGTACGCTTGTGTCGCAATGGGGAGGACTGCTGCTTTCGCTGTTCATGATGGCCCGACTGATACGCCGCCACGGCATCCGCCTTCCGCAGTCGGATTCCGATAAAAAGAGCGCAGCATGGATGCAGACACTCGATTTGCCGAATATGGGGAAATTCTTCACCGTCAACCGCGACATCTTTCTGCGCAGCCTCTGCCTGATGCTTGTCACGCTGTTTTTCACATCGGCAGGAGCACGAAGCGGCGACCTCACGCTGGCCGTCAATGCGCTGATTATGCAGCTCTTCGTGCTGTATTCCTATTTCATGGACGGCTTTGCCTTTGCCGGCGAAGCCCTTGCCGGACGATATACGGGCGAACGCAATGCCACCGAACTCCGGCGCTGCATCCGCGGCCTGTTTCTGTGGGGTACGGTTGTCATGGCCGTATTCGCCCTTGCCTACGGACTGGCAGGCAATGAAATCATGGCACTGCTCACCGACGACCGCAACGTAGTGCAACACGCCGCCGACTACCGCTGGTGGAGCGTGGTCATCCCTGTTGCCGGTATGGGAGCTTTCATTTGGGACGGTGTTTACATCGGCCTGACCGCCACACGCCAGATGCTCATCGCCCTGCTCTCCGCCACGATTGCCTTTTTCGGACTCTACTACAGCCTGTTGCTTCTCTCGCCCGACGGATTCTTCTCCGACCCGAACAACATTCTCTGGATTTCCTTCATCGCCTATCTTTTCACCCGCTCCGCCGCCCAGTCGCTGATGGCTCCCCGCCTCCTCCGCCAGGCGTTTTAATCAGCCTTCCCGAAAGGTTTTCCCGACAATAGAAAGGCGGAAGAAAACTTTGCGGCGAAACTTTGCTGTTTTTCGGCTGAATATACTAATTTTGCAGAATGTTACGATATTGCCCTAACTGGGCTGAATGTTGAAAAATTATCTAAACTCAAATAGTATGTATAGAACGAAAACTTGTGGAGAACTTCGTCTGGCAAATGCCGGTGAAGTTGTTACATTGGCAGGTTGGGTACAACGTACGCGTAAAATGGGCGGTATGACTTTCGTCGACCTCCGCGACCGCTACGGCATTACTCAGCTCGTGTTCAACAACGAGGTAAACGCCGAGTTGTGTGAGGCTGCCAACCATCTCGGACGTGAATTTGTGATTCAGGTTACCGGTACGGTTTCCGAACGTTCGAGCAAAAACGCAAACATCCCGACGGGTGAAATCGAAATCATTGCAAGCGAGCTGAAAGTGCTCAACAAGAGCGAAATTCCGCCGTTTACAATTGAAGACAACACTGACGGCGGCGACGACTTGCGCATGAAATACCGTTACCTCGACCTTCGCCGTACAGCAGTCCGCAAGAACCTCGAACTGCGCCACAAGATGACAATGGAAGTGCGCCGCTACCTCGACAGCAAGGGCTTCCTCGAAGTGGAAACTCCGATGCTCATCGGTTCTACTCCGGAAGGCGCACGCGACTTCGTTGTTCCGTCGCGCATGAACCCGGGACAGTTCTACGCTCTTCCTCAATCACCGCAAACGCTGAAGCAGTTGCTGATGGTGTCGGGCTTCGACCGCTATTTCCAAATCGTGAAATGTTTCCGCGACGAAGACCTCCGCGCCGACCGTCAGCCGGAATTTACGCAAATCGACTGCGAAATGAGCTTCGTTGAGCAGGAAGACATCATCGAAACATTTGAAGGCATGGCCAAACACCTGTTCAAGGAATTGCGCGGCGTTGAACTGACTGAACCGTTCATCCGTATGCCATGGGCCGATGCCATGAAATATTACGGAAGCGACAAGCCAGACTTGCGTTTCGGCATGAAGTTCGTCGAACTGATGGACATCATGAAAGGTCACGGCTTCTCCGTATTCGACAATGCCGCTTACATCGGCGGTATCTGTGCCGAAGGAGCAGCTACTTACACTCGCAAGCAACTCGACCAGCTCACTGAATTCGTTAAACGTCCGCAAATCGGCGCAAAGGGTATGGTTTATGCCCGCGTAGAAGCTGACGGCAACGTGAAGTCGAGCGTCGACAAGTTCTATACACAGGAAGTGCTCCAGCAGATGAAGGAAGCCTTCGGTGCAAAACCGGGCGACCTTATCCTCATCCTCAGCGGCGACGATGCTATGAAGACCCGCAAACAGCTTTGCGAACTCCGTCTTGAAATGGGACGCCAGCTCGGACTCCGCGACAAGGACAAATTCGCTTGCCTTTGGGTGGTTGACTTCCCGATGTTTGAATGGAGCGAAGAAGAAGGCCGCTTGATGGCTATGCACCATCCGTTCACTCACCCGAAAGACGAAGACATTCCATTGCTCGACACTGACCCGGCAGCCGTACGCGCCGATGCCTACGACATGGTTATCAACGGTGTTGAAGTAGGTGGTGGTTCTATCCGTATCCACGACTCTGCGTTGCAGGCTAAGATGTTCGAAATCCTCGGCTTCACTCCGGAAAAGGCACAGGAACAATTCGGCTTCCTGATGAACGCCTTCAAGTTCGGTGCACCTCCTCACGGAGGTTTGGCTTACGGTCTCGACCGTTGGGTATCGCTGTTTGCCGGATTGGATTCTATCCGCGACTGCATCGCATTCCCGAAAAACAACAGCGGACGCGATGTCATGCTCGACGCTCCTGCTGCACTCGACCAGAAACAGCTCGACGAGCTTAACCTCGTTATCGACATCAAGGAATAACATTCCGTTCCTGTCAACATATCCCTGCGCCGCACTCCACCGAGTCGCGGCGCAGTTTTTTCATAGGGTTAGCGGTTAGGGGTTATAGGTTAGAGTATATTTTTCTGACAGAGAACAGAAGAACATAATTTCCCCTATTTGCCACGAAAAATCCGCCAATAACCTAATCTATACCCTCTAAACCATAACCCAAATATGTCCTTTTGTTCTTCTGTCTAAAAATAAAAAAAGCCATCTACCACATATAGCAAACAGGAAAACTGTGTTTTTCATTTGTCTTTTCACTCGGCTTGCACTGCCTTTTCATAAGATAGGCGGCGTTTCGGAAATACAAAATTGAATAAATTCATTTTGTCATTCCTCTCAACTTGCACCATCTTTTCATAAGATAGGCTGCGCCTCGGAAAAGACAAATTTGAAAAACTGCGTTTTTCATTTGTCTTTTCACTCGGCTTGCACTATCTTTGTAACCGAAATTGTGATAAATGAAAATTCGCTGTATTTTAGACGCGATTGAGGAATTTGCCCCTCGCGCTTTGCAGGAAGACTACGACAACGCAGGACTGCAGGCAGGCGATTCGGCAAAGGACTGTACGGGAGTGCTCTTGACGCTTGATGTGACCGAAGGGTCGGTGGAAGAAGCCATAGAGCGCGACTGCAACCTTATCATATCCCATCATCCCCTACTTTTTAAAGGCATAAAATGTATTTCTCCCGCTACGGAAACGGGTAGAATCCTCATGAAAGCTATCCAAAACGGAGTGGCCATCTATGCGGCGCACACGAATCTGGACAATGCTTGGGGCGGCGTGTCGTTCCGCATGGCGGAAAAACTGGGCATGACCTCCGTACGGGTACTGCAACCGCAGGAAGGACGCCTTTCCAAAATTGTGACATTCGTACCCGACTCTCACCGTCAGGCAGTGGAAGAGGCACTGTTTGCCGCAGGAGCCGGCTGCATCGGCAACTACGACTCTTGCAGCTATACGCTTCAAGGCACGGGATCTTTCCGTCCGCTGGACGGCGCAAACCCATATGTGGGCGAACGCGGAACGGTGCATCGCGAGGCGGAAACGCGCGTTGAAGTCATCATCCCGTCGTGGCTGACTGCGAAAGCCGTCAGTGCCCTGCTGAAGGCCCACCCCTACGAAGAACCGGCCTACGATGTCATTCCTCTGGCAAACGCCGACCACTACAGCGGCTCGGGAGCTGTGGGCGAAATTGAGCCGACCAC
>OJMG01003231.1_pt1 | contig 12636 bp, 8 predicted proteins | sample 1597141 | NCBI WGS metagenome assembly OJMG01 (sample SAMEA2452119, study PRJEB22498) | human gut metagenome | biome: human feces; feature: human gut; material: feces | place: Australia | collected 2012 | reverse complement strand
GTATAATAATGAAGGGAAAGACCATCCATCATTGCATGGAAACGCGGCTCGCAGTGATCAAAGCAGGTCTCCATCACCTTTTTCGTCCACTCGTAATCATCCACGTTCGGTCCGCAGCAGATCTTTGCGATCGGGTCATTTCCAGCATAGTTTCTCACATATGTCTGGTATCTGCGGTACATATTTCCATAGAAATCCGGGTTCATGTTACCGCCACAGCCCCAGTTTTCATTTCCCACACCAAAGTAATCTACCGTCCACGCTTCTTTGTGACCGTTTTTCGTTCTCAGGTCTGCCATCGGGGATACGCCGTTGAACGTAATGTACTCTACCCACTCGCTCATCTCACGAACCGTACCGCTTCCGAGGTTGCCGTTGACATAGGTCTTGCAGCCAAGCTGGCGGCACAGTTCAAAGAACTCGTGTGTTCCGAAGCTGTTGTCTTCGATAGTTCCTCCCCAGTTGTTATTTACCATTTTGGGACGTTGCTCTTTTGGTCCGATTCCATCCATCCAATGATATTCGTCGGCAAAGCAACCGCCAGGCCAACGAAGTACCGGGACTTGCAATTTCTTTAAGGCTTCCAATACATCGGTCCGGTAACCTTGTGTGTTCGGAATATCACTGTCCGGACCAACCCAAAGCCCGCCATAAATACAGCTTCCTAGATGTTCGGCAAAGTGCCCATACATGTTTTTGTTGATTGTTGTTGTACCTTTGTCCGGATAAATGCGGACTGACGCATCATGTTGTGACCATGCTGGTAATGCGATGGCTGCTAATAGTAAAAGAAAAGTTTTCTTCATGGGTGTTTGTTTAAGATTATTATTAAGGGCAAATATACACTTTCTTTGGAAGAATCCCAATACTAACAGAAAAAATTGAATGAAAAGATTCAGACTGTGCTTATGGATTGGAAAATGAAACCCGTGAGAACCGTTTTCAAAAGAAACGGGAATCATTTTTGAAAGTCACGAAAATCGTTTAGTGCAACCGTATGATTTCGGGTGATAAATTTTTTTGATATCTCCATAAAAGAATTCAATCGGAAGTTGCTTGAATAATTCGGAAGGAGAGCGTATCTTTGTGATACAATAAAAGAATTAATAGTAATAACAACCAATAAAATTAGCGATTATGAAAAAGAAATGGATTTGTACAGTATGTGGTTATGTTCATGAAGGTGACGAAGCTCCAGATTTCTGTCCGCAGTGTAAACAACCAAAGAGCAAGTTCAAAGAATTAGTAGAAACAACAGGTGCTTTGTCTTTTGCAGACGAACATGTACTTGGCGTAGCTAAAGGTTGTGACGAAGAAATGATCAAGGATTTGAATGCTCATTTCATGGGAGAATGTACTGAAGTGGGTATGTATTTGGCCATGAGTCGTCAGGCTGATCGTGAAGGCTATCCTGAAGTAGCAGAAGCATTCAAACGCTATGCTTGGGAAGAAGCTGAACATGCAGCTAAATTTGCAGAATTGCTGGGTGATGTTGTTTGGGATACCAAGACAAACTTGGAAAAACGCATGAATGCAGAACAGGGTGCTTGCGAAGATAAGAAACGTATCGCAACTCGCGCTAAACAATTGAACCTGGATGCTATCCATGACACTGTTCATGAAATGTGTAAGGACGAAGCTCGTCATGGTAAAGGATTCGAAGGTTTGTTCAACCGTTACTTCAAGAAATAATATATATTCTTCGGTTCAGTAACCGGTATTCCAGGATAGCAGCAATGACTTCCGGGAATACCGGTTTTTTTATGCACAAAAGAAAGCAACATTAAAACCGATGCGAGAAAGTCAGGCCAATTCCTTGTGGTGCATTGACCGGATCGGGAGCATATAGGAAGTGATATCGGTAGTACAGCTGGATCTGGTTGCGTGAATTCAGCCGATAATCGCATCCGGCCGACAAACGAAGGCGATCAAGCGCCATACTTCCCCGATAAGTATTGTTGAATGTTTCGGCATATACAAAGGGATAAAAATCAGATTTCGGAATGTGATATTGCAAAGTGAGCATGGACCGCAAATAACTGGTCGGTTGCTTTTTATGTTTGGCATATGTGCTCTGGAAACGTTCTCGAACAGAAAATACAAACGAACCGCACGGCTGTTTGGCCATTACATATAATAAATAGCGATGCCGGTGCTGTGTGTTGTCATACAGATTGAGCAGATGCATATAAGCCACACCCGCCTTTATCCGAGGATGGATCTTATAATTAAGTTCGGCTGTACCCAAAAGCCATTGCAGTTGCGAAAAGTCAATAGCCGATCGCAAGTCTTCTTCCACAGTGAACGACAAGTTTTTGTAGATTTTCCCCGTCAGATTGATTTTTAACGCCTGGCTAAATCCTTCTTCACCTTGGATATGAAAAGGTAACAATAAATACATGCAGGTAAAAAGATACAGAAGTCGTTTCTTCATGTTGTCTGTGCTTTATGCTTAGTCTGATATTGCTACAAAGATAAGCTATTTCGTTGGTCGAAAGGTCTGTTTTTTAACAGGAAATCGATTGCTGCATGATTTTTAGGCTTTATGCCGGAAAATTGATCGTTCCACCCGGGTGGAATGATCGTATCACCTAGGTGGAACGATCGTATCACCCAGGTGAAACGATCTCTTCACAAGGGTGAAACGATAAAAAACTGTCATTTAACGGATTTAGTTGACTTAAAATCTCTTTATAAATAAAAGGGGTTGACTATAGTTTAACTTATTTATATACTGAGTTGACTCATATTTTTGTTAATCACTCAATCCATATACTCGCCACTGCATATAGTCGGTTGCCGCATCTGCTATATTGGGAGATGATATTAGTCCGGCAAGAATTTCCTCCGAAAATGCGTGTGAAAGGCAGAAGATCATAAGACTCATTAGCATCAGAAAATATATTCCCTGGTAAAAAATACTGCCAATAGTCTGATAATTACCTTCACCGTTTCGTCTTGCTATTAAAATCTGTGAACCTACGCTAAACCCAAACCCAATCATGAAAATAGCGAGATAATATACTCCTGCAATTGCCGATGCTCCTAATTCTAAGTCCAAGAGGATCTTTCCATTCCATTATAGCCCATTCTCCATCTTCAAACATATTTTCGACGATACAAACCATTTTTGCTGTCGCAAATTCATTCTCAAACATTTCGTAAATAGCAGTTTTACCTATAATAGGATCATTGGCAACTTGATGGTTTACAGCATTGTCAGCATATAATTCAACTATTTTTTTGCATTTGCCTCGTTGAAACAGGCAATCCATTGTTGTAATATTTCTTGTGGTTTCATCTTCAGATCACCATAATAATAATAAAATTCAACTATTGAGCAATTTATGCCCGATACATTAAAACAAATGTACAAAAAATATCAAGATAGAACAAAAATGTTTTCTAGTATCATTCTATTGTGACTCGAAAGCCTGAGCTCGATATTAACTTAGTCTTCTAAATTATATTCTGTCTGCTACACTCATAAGGGAGCCGAACGTCCTTTTCTAGCTCTACAAAACGATTATAAGACACAAGACAGGGAAACAAATGGGTTATATTTTTCCTACTAACAGGAAAATTCCTTACAAAATTCATCTGTCATATAATATATTTCTGTAATTTTACTTTCTGTGAACATAGCGGTAATCGTTTAATTGTTACTGTTTTACCACTCTTAAATTTATACTTTTATCACTATGTTCCTAATATTTAAACAGATATCTTTATAATTACATCGAACTCACGTTAAAATATGAAACCATTACACTTAGTCTTAGACGAAAATGCAGAAGCCTTACAATGGGCAAATGCACAAGCAAACAAAATAGGAGCTCGAGGACATGTAGGAACACACCTAGATTGTTATACCTCCATTCCTGAACATTTTGTTTATGAGATTCAGGCATATATCCTGGACTGTCAAACACATATGCCACAAGAGGATGAATTGCAAGCTATCACATCATTGAAAAATAAAGCTCTCATCCTACATACAGGGAATCTAGAACATAATTCATATGGAACAGAAGCATACTTTGGAAAAGACACCTCGCTTACAGAAGAATCCCTCAGGTATATTCTGAATCAAGAACCTTTATTTATCATCATCGACTCACATGGGATTGCAGAAAAAGGAGTCAAACATATCACTTTTGACAAATTATGCGAAGCACACAAATGCCATGTCATTGAAAATGCCGACCTAACATCCATTCGTAATGTCAGAAATATCAAACTGAAAATTATTGTCGACAAAGACTATCCCTCTACAGGAAAACCCTGTAAATTGTATCAACTTTGAAAGCAGAAGTCCGAAGAGTAGCGTTTTTCTCTACCTCTCCGGACTTTATTCATTCCTAATTTAAACTTATCTATATTATACCGGAATAATTCCCTTTTCTGCCAATAACTTCAATCCCAAGTCTTTCAACTTAAACTTCTGAATCTTTCCACTACCTGTCATCGGGAAGGTATCGACAAAGAAGATATATTTCGGAATCTTATGACGGGCAATCTTTCCACGGCAGAAGTCTTTCACCACATCCTCGGTCATGGTTACACCATCATGCAAGATAATAAAGGCACCGACTTCTTCTCCATACTTCTTCGAAGGCACAGCTGCCACTTGTACATCTTTCACTCCTTCCAGATGATACAGGAATTCTTCCAATTCGCGCGGATAAATATTCTCACCACCACGAATAATCATATCTTTGATACGACCGGTAATCCGATAATTACCGTTTTCGTCTTTTACTCCTAGGTCACCGCTATGCAGGAAACCATTCTCATCAATGACTTCGGCTGTTGCTTCCGGATTGTTATAATATCCTTTCATCGTATTATAACCGCGGTTACACATTTCGCCCTGCACACCGACCGGACATTCTTCGCCCGTTTCCGGATCGATCACGCGTACTTCGGTAAATTCAAAATCACGTCCTACGGTTGTATAACGTACTTCTGCCGGATCATCAATCCGAGAATGCGTCATACCCGGAGAAGCTTCGGTCAGTCCATACACACTCGTTACCCGCATGAACATCTTCTCCTCTACCTGCTTCATCAATTCAATCGGACACAACGAACCTGCCATAATACCGGTACGAAGTGAACTCAAATCAAACATATTGAACATCGGATGATTCAATTCGGCAATAAACATCGTCGGAACCCCGTAAAGAGCCGTACAACGTTCCTTATGTACGGAAGCCAAAACTACTAGCGGATCAAACTTCTCGACCATTACCTGCGTACAACCATGAGTCAATACATTCATGGATGCCAATACCACACCAAAGCAATGGAAAAGCGGCACACAGCAACACAGCTTATCTTCGGAAGTAAACTTCATGTGTTCTCCTGTCAGGAAACCGTTATTCGTAATATTGTAATGCGTCAGCATCACACCTTTCGGGAATCCGGTTGTACCCGAAGTATATTGCATATTCACAACATCCTGACAATCGACTTTGGCTTTTGCCTCTTCCAAGATCTCATCGCTGATATTCTCACCCAAGAGCAGTAATTCCGGCGTATTATACATACCACGAAACTTCTCCTGACCGATATATACCACATTCTTCAGTTTCGGGAAACGTTTGCTCTTCAGGTAACCGCGCTGCGATTCCTTCAGTTCCGGAAGCATCGTATAAACCATGTCAATATAACTGCCGTCGAAGACACCATCAGTAATACACATGGTATGTATGTCTGCATTCTCAACCAAAAATTCCAGCTCGTTCTGCTTGTAATTCGTATTGATCGTAACCGCAACCGCACCAATCTTGGCTGCCGCAAACAGGAATGTCAACCAATCCGGCACATTGGTAGCCCAAATGCCGACATGCGTGCCATGTTCCACTCCAATGGACAACATACCTTTTGCCATCCGGTCAACCCGTTCGTTAAACTCTTTCCACGTAAACCGAAGGTCACGGTCTGAATACACAATATATTCCTTGTCCGGCGTGACAGCAGCCCAATGTTCCAGCCACTGTCCCAATGTCTTATTCTGTAAAGCTAACATAACCTGATCCCAATTAATACGGAGTATAAATCACACCCAGAATCCGAGCCGAGGCATCCTTGGCTGCATGAACATGATGAGCTACAATCGAATCATAATAAATACTGTCACCGGCTTCCAGCTGATAAGTATTCTTTCCATATACAATTTCCAGCTTACCTTCCAAGACATAGATAAACTCTTCACCTTCGTGCGAAGATGTAACGAAGCTTTCGCCTTCAGCCGACGGAGCCACATCGATCATAAACGGTTCCATGTGACGTCCCGACTTGTCTTGTGACAAAGAGTGATAGGCCATATGCTTACGACCTTCCGTATTGTTGTTGGTAAATCCAATACCGTCGCCAGCCATGTCACCTTTGCGGCAAACTACCGGTCCTAATTGAGATTGGTCATCCAAGAAAGTTCCCAGGCGAACGCCCAAAACACGCGCTATCTTAATAAGCGGAGCTAATGATGGAAAATCAACATTTCCTTCAATCCGCTGAATCTGTTCTACACTTAAACCTGATCTTTCAGCTACATCTTCAATAGAAAGCTGCTTCGTCTCACGTATATGTTGGATCTTTGATCCGATAATTTTGTTGTCTTTCATTTTTGTACTATTATTATTTAGGCAGGGCAAAAGTATATTATTTATTTATTATTTCAAACATTTTGTCTGATTTATCTTTTAAATCATTATTGATTCACCAAATATTCAGATAAAAATAAAGCAGTCAACATTCATTGACTGCTTTTAACTTTAAATTCATATCACTTCTGAATAAGAGATAGAGCAAATCCGCCTCCAGGAGCGAGGTCTATCTGTAAAGAACTGCTACGCTCTACGGTTTGTTCCGTCTTCTCATAATCAGCAGCCTGCTTACCGGCATTCACACCATCCGAGAATAATACGGCTTCATAGTTGCCTTCTCCTAAGAAAGATAAATCCAGTTTGACAGTCCGGGCATTCCAGTCAGTCAAACCTCCTACATACCAATTCTTTCCTACCCGACGAGCCGTAACAATATATTCACCCATCTTCCCTTGAAGCACTCGTGTCTCCTCAATACCGGTATTGGGAACAGAACAGATAAAATCAACACAAGGCTGTTCCTGTCTGTAAATCGTAGGATTATCAGCCAGCATCGTCAGAGGTGAATCATGAACAATATACGTAGCCAGCTGATGGCAACGCGTTCCCTGACTCATCGGATTGTAATAAATCGGTTGGAAATCTTTTTTCGTTGCATTGCGCATAGCTCCAGGAGTATAATCAATCGGTCCGCACATCATGCGGATAAACGGCATCGTGACATCATATTCCATCATATCTTTTTCCACCGTGCTCCATTTCATTTCTTCCATACCAAACACCGATTCGAAGTTGATAATATTCGGGAAAGTCCGGTTCAAACCAGTCGGTTTATAAATACCATGCAGATCCAGTGTCAGATGATATTTCGCTGTCATCTCGGCAATCCGATAAACCATTTCAACGCCTGTCTGATCATCCCGGTCCAGAAAGTCTACTTTAAACCCACTGATACCCATTTCCGAATACTTCTTGCAGGCTTCTTCCAACTGATCGTCCAATACATTAAACACTGTCCAAAGAATCAGGTCAACACCTTTGGATTTTCCATAAGCGATCAATTCTTCCAGATTCAATTCCGGAATGACAGTCAGCATATCGCCACTCTTCGGATTATACCAGCCTTCGTCCAACACGACATAACCAATCTGGTTCTCTGCGGCAAAGTCTATATAATGTTTATAAGTGTCCATATTAATGCCAGCCTTGAAATCGACATTCCAAATGCCCCAGTCGTTCCACCAGTCCCAAGCAACCTTACCTGATTTCACCCACGAATAATCACCGATCCGATTCGGAGAAGCCAAGGCATAAACCAGATTATTCACCGGCATCTGCGTATCATCACTCGTAATCGCCATGATTCGCCAAGGGAAAGAACGTGTACCCTGGCAACGGGCTATATCATCACTCCGCTTCGTTACATATTTCATGGCACGTGTACTGTGTACCGCGTATTCTTCCGGATATTCAGCAAAGTCGGCCTTCAAAGCACGAGCTTTCGGACCTGCCAGCACAAACATACCCGGATAATTCTCCAGATCAGATTCCAGAATCGTCACCTTAACGCCATCGCCACAATCAGCTGTTACCGGCAAGAAGGCAACTTTACTGTTATCTGCCTCACTGATTTTGCTTACTGCATAAATATTCTGGAAAGCCATGGCGTACGGATCCTTCTTGGATGTTGTAAACGGAAGATAAACAACATAATCTTCTGCCCAATTGAAATCCGCCTGCTCATTGCGGACAACAATGTCTTCCTTCATCTTCGTTTCCCACCGATAGGCTACCCCATCATTATACACCCGAAAGACCAAGGCATAATCACCTTTAAAGGCCACATACATCTCATTGTAAGACACATCGAACGACGGACACCGATAATTAAAGCAATCCACATGCTCTTGAAAGGCCTTCTGTTTTACCTTCTTCACTACAGGCGATTGCCCCAGAATGCCATTACTCAGTTCCAACGCAATCTGATTCTGTTTCATCAATGTTTTCCCATGATACATGACATCATACGAAATGTCCTCTTCCACTACGAGCTTCATCTGAATCGCTTTATCGGGCGATGAGACTACATACTCTTGGGCATTCAATACGTTTCCGAGAGATAAAACCAACAAGGAAACCAGGGTTAACAAACTTTTCTGTGCCATAATTATATGCTGTTTAGTTATTCATATTTATCTGTTACTTGAACCGTTGCCTGGCCTTTGCTTTCCAACCAGATCCAACCATCCACCACAGAAGGATTCTCTACCTTCTTGCCATTCAACCAATAGTCAGAAGTCCGTAGGAACGGCAAACGGAATTTAACTGTCCAGGAAGAATCCAATCCGTTTACCTGATAAGTTACACCAGAATCAGCAGAACAAACTGCCATATCAAACCGGGAATCTCCTATCCGTTGATTAGTCAAAGAGAAGCGATCCCATCCCGTCGGGCACTGAGGCTGTAACAGTAATTCTTTCTCCGGAGCATTGGGCTTGATACCAAATACATATTGTATTAGAGGCACAGCAACACCATATATCGTCCATTCCTGACAGAAACAACCATAATCTGGCATCATTTCGGCAATCGAACCCGGCATCACTTGATTAAAAGTATTGGCAATCTGATTGACATGCATCAGAGCCCGGTCAATTCTATTATATCTTGCCTCAGCTACTGCCTGTACACCGGTTGAGATGGTCATATTATGTTCTTTGTTAACAGCTGAAAGATATGGTCCCCACTGACTGGTCATATCATTCTTTTCCATTCTTTCCAATGCCATAATAGCTTGTTCCTCTGGAGCAATACCGGTTTCAATCGGCGTATTGATCACCCAATTTCTATTAGTAGACCAACCATGTTCATAATCAGGAGCAAAAGATGCGAAATATGTCTTCAAATCCTCATAAAACTTTTTCGTCTCCGGATTCTGCTTAAACTGATCAATGGCACCATCCACAACTTGAAGGGCATCTTTGGCAGTTCCATAAAAGTCACAATACAAAGACGTCCGTTCATCCCAAAAAGCCGTATTGATCTTTGCCTTCAATTGATCTGCCAAATGTTGGTATTCTTTCTGCAAAGAAATCTCTTCAAATATTTCTGCCATCTTCGAACCGACTTCCAAAGCCTGCTGTGTATAGACGGCAACATCTATCAGTTCCGCATTCAAACCTTTTATTTCAGTTATTCCATATCCTTCGGGGAAAAGATTCTTATTTGTATCTTTTTCCACCATCAACCAGTTCAAGCCTTGTTTGATAAAAGGATAAAATTCTGCCAGGAAATCACGGTCGCCCGTCCATAAATAGGTATTCCAGACAGCTGTGATAAAATGAGCCGTTTCCTGGGTATTTCCCGGATTCACAATAGCTCCGGAAGGAACGATTTCATGAATTACCCGACCATTGCCATTACATTTCTCTGAATACTTCTTCAGCAAGCGCAAGGTAGATTTGGTGTTCTCAAAATCACCCGTAGCAAGAAGTCCTTGCAACGCATAGGAATTATCCGTTCCAAACCACCAGATATAATGCGCAAAGCCGGCTCCAAAACCCTTGCCAATGGCAGGCACATCCAATAACAGCCATTCGGTATTGAAACGAACCCAATTATAAACTGTTTCCAACTTCTTATCAGGAAGAGACAGACAAGATCTTTTGGATAGATCGGCATAATGCGTTTCCTTATCGGCCAACAAACGTCCGGCATTTGTCCGCAAAATCTGATTGGCTGTCTCAGCTTCTTCCAAAGACAGATCCGAACCAGCAATATAATAAGACTGAGTTACTTTCTGAGATGCTGGAATCTGTAAGGTATTCTCTATCCGGAATACAGGATTATATACCGCATTACTGTCTTCTACACGTGATGCTTGAGCTGTTTCCAAGTTCGGCACTGTCGTCTGGTTTGGATTCAGAAACTCTTTCTTATCAGACTTCGTACTCGAATACTGACTGTTTTCTGCATCTGTTGATACCACAACAAACCAATCGTTTCGTATATCACGCGCAACAATCTCTCCCTTTTCCTGGTCAATCCACAACGAATCAGGAGCATTCTGCAAACCAGCCTGTTCAGAGAAAAAGCCAGCACGCAAATCTACTTTCCCTGAAAAAGTCAATTGCAAGTTCAAAACCTCCGGACCTTTATTTACAATATCATATTTTACCTGCAAACTGCGCTCTTTTTCCGGAACAAATAAAGTACAGACGACATCTGCTTGTAAACTATCCAACACATACACCCACTGAACTTGATGAGGGAATGTAGTAAATCGGGAAGCTTTGAGGTGATCCAAATGAATGTTTTTCTCTGGCGCTACAACAGCCAGCTCAAACTGATCCAACAGTTTGATAGGTTGCGTCCAAACACCACCCATTTCGCCTTTCACGTGATCACCCATCGGTGAGAAACTGCCATCCTGAAATCCGACACAATACATTCGGTTTCCAGCAGTCACATACGGTTTGGCTAAATCTCCTACATTAGATTCTTTAAACAAAGAAACCGAACTTTCTTTTTCCTGCTCACATCCCAACAAGAATGCGGCACCAACTAATAAGCAAACTATATTTTTCACGGCTGTATTTTTGAACCTTTATTAACAACTATCGTTTTTCGAGATCTAAAAATACAGCGTTTTTATTACACGACGGATAATTTTTATAAAGAATTTTATCAAAAGTAAAGGCTACTCAATTCATCTTGAATAGCCTTTACTACGTTCCGTTTCATCATTCTACAGCCTTCAAATGATAGACTTTTTCATCTTTTCCTTTTTCACGCTGATATAGCGTCCACGTTCCTTTCTCCGCTCCTATTTCCAAATGCCAATCATATTTGGGATCTCTCAACAGCTTCTTCAGTGAACGAGGGAACGCATTCGCCCAACGGGCATCTTCCCAGGTCCGTATAGCCTTGAAGATAGCCTGTTTCTGTGGACAACTTTCTACGTCTTTCTGATTAATACCTAAACTATAGGTAGCTCCATAGCCCACGGAAATGGCTTGAATATGTTCATATTGTTCTACGGTCGATGTATCTTTGATGGCAAAATTACCACCGAAAGAAACCGGGAAGTAGTTGGAATAGGTCACATCCCGCAAGTCTTTTCCTTGACTTGTCGCACTTCCCCATTCACGTGTATCCACATCATATAGGTTTCGTCCACCACCTACATTCCAGACACTCTGGTAATGCCATGAACCTTCGGATAAAGTCGCTCCGGTGAAACGAATGTAGGGAACACCGATTTCCTTTCCATGCTCAAACATCCGGCGGAAGAAGCGTTTGGCTGAATAATAACCATGCCCGTTATTAAACAGGAATTCCTGTCCGTCGAAATCATAATAAGCTAGCCCGTTCAACTGACAGACTTCCGCATAATACTCAGCGATCTTTTCCTGTAAGGCCCAATTCGGAATAATTCCTTCATAGCCGTAATTGATGGTTACCTGCAACTTATAAATCGTATCGTTAGCGGCATGCGCTGTCGCCTTTGTTCCCCAATAACCGCGCTTTACTTGCTGTAAACGATAAGGAGGTGTTTTCGTCACACCCAGATAATGAATCAGCTCTTTCCCAATCTTGATCATATTCAGATTCTCACAATGACCTTCCCAACTGGCGATTTCTTCCAGATACGTCGGATCATTCACTTCTATGATCGTATCTGTTTCGTTAATAGCCTTGACCAATAAACGTTTCTGCTGATAACACAAACTGTCACTCGGTATCGGAAAGACATCTTTTGTGCCCGGAGCCAATGAATTGGTAATCGGTGTACGTCCCAATAAAATACCTTTCTCCCTTGCTTTTTCTGCCATTTCCCGATGCGACAGATTTCCACTTTGCATACGGAAAGGCTTCTTCTCATAATTCCGCCCGTCTATATATCCTTCATTTCCCCGATCGGGACGAAGGAAACCCTGATCATAGGCTGAAATCGCAGTTACACCCAACTTGTATATACTAATTGAAAAATGCACCACCACACCAATTGAAAAGTGCACCACTT
>OJMG01003228.1_pt1 | contig 12641 bp, 10 predicted proteins | sample 1597141 | NCBI WGS metagenome assembly OJMG01 (sample SAMEA2452119, study PRJEB22498) | human gut metagenome | biome: human feces; feature: human gut; material: feces | place: Australia | collected 2012 | reverse complement strand
AAGGTGAACTATGCCTGCACCGTCGGTAAGGGTTACGTAATCGTCCGAAACAATGCGCCATGCATCCCTGCCTTTGTGGTTGACGGGGAAATCAAACAGCGGTTTGTAGTGAATGCCGACAAGCTGCGAACCTTTGAAGCGTGCAAGCTCGGTTGTGTCCTCGCCGAGAACATTTTCAACAAGCTCAGCCGCAAGAATGTATTTTTTTTCGCCGCAAAGAACTGTTACATAGTCTTCGTCGGCATTGACGCAAAGACCGACATTGCTGGGCAGCGTCCACGGTGTTGTTGTCCATGCAATAAAGCTTTCGCTGCCGTCAACAAAGCTGTGTTCCGCATCGGGAATGACGGGGAAGGTCACAAAGATGGAAACTTCCTTAACGTCCTTATACCCCTGTGCAACCTCGTGGCTTGACAGTGCGGTTCCGCAGCGCGGGCAATAGGGAACGATTTTGTGGCCTTTATAGAGCAGCCCTTTTTCGTCGATTGTCTTCAATGCCCACCAAACGGATTCAATGTAATCATCGGTATAGGTAACATAGGGATGCTCCATGTCCGCCCAATAACCGACGGCATCGCTCATCTGTTCCCATTCGCCTTTATATTTCCAAACCGACTCCTTGCATTTGTCAATAAAAGGAAGCACGCCGTAACTCTCGATCTGCTCCTTGCCGTCCAGTCCGAGCAGCTTTTCCACTTCAAGTTCAACGGGAAGTCCGTGCGTATCCCAACCCGCTTTGCGCAGCACGTCAAAGCCTTTCATCGTGCGGTAGCGGGGAATGATATCCTTCATGGAGCGGGTCAAAACATGCCCGATATGCGGCCTGCCGTTAGCTGTGGGCGGTCCGTCATAGAAAGTGTAAGCAGGTTTGCCCTTGGACTGTTCAACGGATTTCTCGAAGATGCCGTTTGCCTTCCAGAATTCCAGAACCTCTTTCTCTCTCGGAACAAAGTCGAGCGAGGCGGAAACTTTTTTGTACATTGTTCAAACACTCCTTTTCTTTTAAGGAAATTTTTAAAAATAAAAAACCGCCCCGAAAAACGGGACGATCGAAACCGCGGTACCACCCGGATTCAAAGGCATAACAAAAACCGTGCCTTTGCACTCCTGCCCTTTAACGCGGGGGCTGCGTCGAAGGATAATCCCGCATTGCCGAACACATTCGGCATGAGTTGAGCAAACCCGCCTCTTATTGCGGTTTCCCCTTCGCTCTCATGGGTGATAATGCATCCGAAGTCCCTTGCCGCCTTTCACCCTGCACGGCTCTCTTTCGGCATGCTCCGACTGCAAAAAACAGAGGTATGCCTTAAAGGAAAACTGCGGCGCACCGCGTCCCAATCTGCGATTTGGTATTTGCCCGATTGCCGCCGGGCAAAGGGACATAAAAATATTCAGCCTTTATTATAATGCACGAAAAAGCATTTGTCAATCACAAAAATTTCGATATCAAAATTGGGGGCAATTTGCTGATGACCTGTTTTTCACGATGCGAAAACGGCAGAAACAAAACCTGCCGCCAGAGCGATGAAACCCGAGCGGCAGGCGGAGGTTGATTCAATTCCGCCCGTATATTTAAATTATTATCGTTTTTTGTTACCGGAAACGATAAAACCGAAACTTAGGTTCGAACTGTTTTACGATCAAGGCTGAACGCATGATTGATCAGCCCTGCGGGGTTTGCCTCGGATACGCGGTTGCATCATATACATAAATTGTAAAAATCTCTTCATATGCTTTTTTATTTGCTTCCCGCCAAGTCAGTCCTTCCTTACAGTAGTTTGAGGCAAGGTAACTGAGCCAACTGGCATAGCGGCTTTCGCACGCATCGGGCTCCGAATAGCCGATTATAATCATTCTTTTCTTATCGATTGTAACTTGAAAACGCTTACCCCTATCAGTGCATAACTCGGGATCAGTGGACGGAAGCGTCATGAAAACGTACATATCTGCCGTGAGCTCAGTTTCGGATTCACTTACTATGTTTTCAACTGTGATCTCATCCGGAGTTGCGCTGAGATAGTTGTCTGCATGATTGAGCTTTATTAGATCGATCTCAAGCTGATTATCCCAAAAGAACAGATCCGTATCCTCGTTCCTGTCCATAATGTCGGAAAAATCCATAAGCTCAAGGTTCATACAGCCGACGTAATAGCGGCGCTGCATTTCCCCTGCAAGCCATTCGACAGTTACGGGATCGGGTCTCGGATTTGGGTCTGCCGTCGGGGCTTCGGTTTCCGGTGCGGCGGTGGGAGTCTCCGTCGGCGCGGCGGTTTCGGAAGCAGCCGAATGCGGCGGGGCGGTGTTCTGTGCGTCTTTGTCGTTGGTTCCCTTGCAGGATGCAAGAACAAATGCGGACAGCACCAACACGAAAACAAGGGAAAGAGACAGGATTTTTTTCATTGTTTGAATACCTCCTTGAAACTGAGCGTGATTTGTTCACTTCCCCAACGGATTTTCAGCCGTCGGGTGCGGGACGTTTCTGCGCAGATTGTTTTGCAAAGGAGCGAATTCCGATGCAGTTCTTGTATACAATTGCATGATAACATATCGAAGTAATAACGTCAACCCGGTTTTGCCCTGAAATTGTGAACAATTTGTTAACAATTCATTTTTCACGATGCGAAGCGATATAAACGGTTTTTAACCGAACGGTGGGATGCTGCTGCGGCAAGGCGCATGTTGAATTGAGAATTGTTTTTGCAGGAAAACACGGATTTTGAATGCCATGCAAAAAAGAAGTATAAAAGGAAGAGAAACATACATATACAACATGCACACATAAAGAAAACGGGATCCGCATCGAATCATGCAACTAATATAAAACGCTAAAAAACGAAAAAGTCCGCAGGAAGGGCACGCGGAACTTTTTCGTTTTACAACAGAAACGCGGTAAACCAACGTTTCATTAGGAAGGGGGGAATTCCTTTTCGGTGCTTCGGACAGAAGAATCAGCTCTTTGCCTGTCTGAAGCCTTTTTTGCCGACAAAAAACAATGCCAGTGTCCCCGGACCGACATGGGAACCCGTCACAGGTTCGTACATAACGGTTAAAATATCCTTCGGCGGAGCAATTTCTGATATAAGCTCCGCAAGAGTATTTGCATCTTCGATACAGTCCGCATGTGCGATGCCGACTGTTTGGTTTGCAGCGTCAACAACGTATTCGCGGTATTGTTCAGCAATTGCGCGCAGGGAGTTTTTCCTTCCGCGAACTTTGCCGAAATTGACGATTTTTCCCTCGCCGTCGCCCTTCAAAAGGGGTTTGATATTTAAAATGTTGCCGATTGCAGCCTTTGCATTCGAAAGCCTGCCCGTCGAACAGAGATATTTGAGGTTGTCAACCGTGAAAACCTGACACATCCTGTCGCGATAGTCCGAAAGCAGGTGTACCGCCGCAGAAAGGGCAATTCCCGAATCGCGGAGTTCCGCCGCACGCAGAACAACAAGCCCTTCGCCGAGTGAGGCTCCGAGAGTGTCGATAAGCTCAATGTTCCGTTCGGGAAATTCGGCGCGCAGCTGAGCCGCCGCCACCATTCCGGCCTGAAATGATCCGCTCACGCCGGATGACATGCCGATAAAAAGAATATCCTGCCCCGCTTCAAGCAAGGGACGCATTTTTTCAGTATATTGAGCGGGCGTTATTTGGGAGGTTGTGACTCTTGTTCCGCTGCGCATTGCATCATAAAATGCTTTGGAATCAAAAGCCGAAAAATCCGGACAGTACAGCGCATCGCCGCCTTTTTCCGGCATACTGAATGAAAACGGTATCTCCGCAATACCCTTCCGCTCCAAAAGCTCAAGCTCAAGATTGGCGGAAGTATCGGTAATAATTCGGTACACGTTCACTCACCTCACATAATCTAATCTACTGTAACAGATTAACATGTTCATATGAATGTGTCAAGTGCTCAATGCAACAAAATGAGACTTTTGAGCATATATTTCGGACAAATGCGCTTTACAGCGTTTGAATCCTGCACTATAATACAATTGCGAAGAATGCGGAACAATGCTTAAAATGTACAATATGCAAAATGCCGTATAATCTTTTGCAATTTGCGCCCCGAAAAGGGACGCAGGGGGAAAAACAATGTCATATGATAAAGCCTTGATTGCGGGTAAGCTCCGTCGGTGGGAAAAGCATCTTATGCGCTTTCGCCTTCCCGAATGGGATGAGATACCCGATTTCGGTCTGTATATGGAGCAGACCGTTGATTTGCTACGCAAATATTTGGATTATTTGCCGCCCGAACTGAAGAATGAAGAGGTTGTTACAAGTTCCGCCATCAACAACTATGTTCGCCGCGGGATCATGCCGGGTCCGATTAAAAAAAAGTACTATCGACCCCATATTGCGTGCCTGCTGATGATTTGCACGCTGAAACAGAGCCTTAACATGTCAATGATAAAAATCGCGCTGCCCACATGTGAGTGCAGCGCAGATGCCCGCTGCGACGAATGTGCAAAATCTCCGGTCGGTTCGGCTGAAAACAGCTGCACATCGGGTGTGCGCAGCGCTTACGAGTCGTTCATAAGCCGCCATGATCTGACCGCAAAATATTTTGTTCAGCAGGTTCGTCTTGCAAGCGCGGCGCTTTTGGATCATGATGAAAAGCCGGATATTGCGGTTCAAACCACGGAAGAACTCGTTGCTTCCGCCGCAATAGTCGCGGGCTTTTCGCGTTTGCTTGCCGAAAAGCTGCTGCTTTTGGACGGAAGGGATCTTTCAAACGGCGGAAGCATCGATTGCGAGACGGATTCCGAACCTGTCGATGCCGGAGAATGAGCTGACTTAAAGCAAAAAAGGATACATAAAGCGTAAGCAAAAAGACTTGCCGCGTCAACAGTAATGCGGAAAGCCTTTTTTCGCGCCGCCGGTGCGTCAAAAAGGCGCGGCAGCGGCCCGAATTTGCCGAAAAACTGCCCGCAATGCTTTGTGCACGGTGATTTCAGCCTTGATTTACAGCAAAATATGAGTATAATAATAAGCGGAAGAATTCTGCCTGTGTGCAAAAAAGCGCAGGCGTTTCAATAACGAAAGGAATTATTGAGCAAAAATGGAAAGAACCTTCATAAGGGATATTCGAACAAAATGCGGCGAAACGGCAAAGGTCTCGGGCTTTGTTGAAAACATCCGCGACGGCAAGTCAATGGCTTTTATCGTCATCAAGGACATCACCGGAAAGCTGCAAATAACCGTCGAAAAAGAGAAATGCCCCGCGCTTGTTGACGACATTGCGCGCATAACTCCCGATTCCGTAATCAGCTGCACCGGACTTGTTGCGGAAAACGAGTACGTTAAAATGGGCGGAATCGAGCTTCTGCCGACGGAACTTGAAATCGAATCCGTTGCGGACGCATTGCCCATTATCCGCAAGGAAATTCCCGCAACAAAGAAAAAACAGGCGGTCGAACGCTCTGCAATCGATCAGAGGCTGAACTATCGCTGGATCGATCTGCGCACGGACGAGAACCAGCTCCTGTTTAAGGTTCAGAGCTGCCTTGTGAACGCAATGCGCGAATACCTCCTTAAAAAGGACTTTATCGAGATTCACACTCCGAAGCTTATCGGAGCGGCAAGCGAGAGCGGCGCGGATGTTTTTGAAGTTGAATATTTTGACCGCAAGGCGTATCTTGCCCAGAGTCCGCAGTTCTACAAGCAGATGGCAATGGCGGCGGGTTTTGAACGTATATTTGAAGTCGGTCCCGTTTTCCGTGCGGAAAAATCTTTCACAAGCAAGCACACAACCGAATTTACGGGCTTTGACCTTGAATTCAGCTATATCGAATCCTACCGCGATGTTATGCAGATTGAGGCCGAAATATTGACATATGCTCTCGGCGTTGTCAACGAAAAATACGGCGAACGCATAAAGGAAGCTTTCGGCATTGAACTCATTGTGCCCACGCTTCCGTTCCCCGTTATCACTCTTGCGGAGCTTTACGATGCTCTTGAAAAGGAATACGGCTATGTTCCCGCGGAAGGCGAACGCGGCGATTTGACCACCGAGGCAGAGAAACTCAGCTTTGATTGGGTGAAGAAGCATTACAATCACGAGTTCCTCTTCATAACCGATTACTCCGCAGAAAAGCGCGCATTCTATCATATGCGCGATGAAAACGGCGTTCCGCAGGGTTATGACCTTATCTGGCGCGGTGTTGAAATCACAACCGGTGCACAGCGCGAGCATCGTTACGAAATCCTCAAAAAACAGGCGGACGAAAAGGGACTCGGTGAAGACGTTAAGTTCTACCTTGAATTCTTTAAATACGGCTGTCCTCCGCACGGCGGTTTCGGTCTCGGTGTTGACCGTTTGACCATGCTGCTGCTCGGACTCAACATTAAGGAAGCTATGTTCCTGTTCCGCAGCCCCGACAGGCTCAATCCATAAAACTTGCGAGTGCGGATGATTCTCAATTTTTTGAATCAATCCGACTTTAACATTGACAAAGCAGGTTGTTTTTTGAGAACCGCCCGTAACAGGACGGTTCTTTTTTTACTGAGTTTTCCGGCTGCAAAGCGGACAAAGCGGAACAAAAGCCGGCGGGTGAGGTTTCCGCCGGCTTCTGCATGAGGGGTTACGATAAAAAAGCTTCGATGCTTTTACAATTGTATTATACCGCCCGAAATATACGCTGTCAACACAAAACAAAGCACTTTCGGTACATAAAACAGTACAGCTTCTGCAAATAAATGCAATACAAACAATAACGGAAGCTTTGTATTGTAAAAAATGCGTTCGACGCCGAAATATTGTTCGGAGACGGCACTGCATAAGAAATATGGTACGCTTGAAGTGAAACAACATATCGGAAGGCAGCGGAAGCCGAAAACGGACATGCCGCGCATTGTGAACGGCTTCACTGTCGATTTGTGCAAAATAAGCAAAAATTTTTGAGTTTTTTTGAAAAAAGGGGTTGACAAATTCCGAGTGCGGTTGTATGATATGTCTCGGTTAGCGAGAGCTAATTATTTTTAGACGAATCAAGTTAGCAAGAGCTAATTTTTTTGAACAGAAAGTTAGCAAAAGCTAATTTAAAATTCGTGTTATTGAGCAAGGAGTAATGATATGATGCCGTTAATGTTGGCCGGAATCGGCGAGGAGAACACGATAAAGAAGATCGGCGGCAGTCCGGAGATTAAAAAACATCTTGAGGATCTCGGCTTTGTTGTCGGCGGAAGCGTTACTGTCGTGAATGCGCTCGGCGGAAACGTTATTGTGAACGTCAAGGAGTCGCGTGTTGCTATAAGTGAAGAAATGGCACGCCGCATAATGGTCTGATGCGGAAAAACCGCAACCTTTTGCGGTTTGCAACATTTTGCGGTTTGCAAACGGCGATGCTGCGAATGTGAATGAAAAATTAAAGATAAATTATAAAAATAAAGTCGGGAGGAATAATCATGAATACACTCAGACAGGCAAAAATCGGAGACACCGTAAAGGTTGTAAAGCTGCACGGTGAGGGAGCCGTAAAACGCCGCATCATGGACATGGGCATCACCAAGGGGGTTGAGGTCTATGTTCGCAAGGTTGCACCGCTGGGCGACCCCATTGAAGTCACGGTGCGCGGTTATGAGCTTTCACTCCGCAAGGCGGACGCTGAAATGATCGAAATCGAATAAAACGGAAAACATGCGGGGGAAACCCCGTATTATTCGGAACAAAGTGTTAGCCAAAGCTAACAATGCTTCGCCGAAAGGTGCATTTCGGCTTTCGGCGGCAGAACGGAAAAAATATAACCGTATGACGGATAAGGAGGATAAAATGAATTTGAGAATCGCCCTTGCGGGCAACCCTAACAGCGGCAAAACAACGCTGTTCAATGCATTGACCGGCTCGAATCAGTTCGTCGGAAACTGGCCGGGTGTCACGGTTGAAAAAAAAGAAGGTAAACTTAAAAAACATGACGGCGTTATCATCACCGACCTTCCCGGTATTTATTCGCTTTCACCCTATACACTTGAAGAGGTCGTTGCGCGCAACTACCTTATCGGCGAGCGTCCCGATGCGATACTGAACATCATCGACGGCACGAATTTGGAGCGCAACCTGTATCTTACAACTCAGCTTACGGAGCTTGGTATTCCGGTTGTTGTTGCAATCAACATGATCGACCTTGTTCGCAAGAACGGCGACAAAATCAATGTTGCCGAACTTTCGCGTCAGCTTGGCTGCAAAGTCGTTGAAATTTCCGCTTTGCGCGGAACCGGCATTGCGGAAGCTGCGGAAGCGGCAATCGATGCAGCAAAGAACGGAAAAACCGTTCCCATGCACACCTTCGCGGGCCCTGTTGAACATGCGCTTGCACATATCGAGGAAGCAGCCGTTCACGGACTGCCCGAGGAGCAGCAGCGTTGGTATGCCGTGAAGATTTTTGAGCGCGACGACAAGGTGCTCGAAAATCTGAATATCGATCCTAAGGTTATGGAGCATATCAATAAGGATATCGAGGCGGTAGAGAAGGAAATGGACGACGATTCCGAATCCATTATCACCAACGAACGTTATATCTACATCGGTTCGATTATCAAAGCTTGCTACAAAAAGAAAAACACGGGCAAGCTTTCGACTTCCGATAAGATCGACAAAATCGTGACCAACCGCTGGCTGGGTCTCCCCATCTTCGCTGCAGTAATGTTCCTTGTTTACTATATTTCAATGGTAACAGTCGGCAGCGCGGCAACGGATTGGGCAAACGACGGACTGTTCGGCGACGGCTGGCATCTGTTCGGCATCGGCTCAAAGGCATATAACGAAACTGCCGAAAATTACAGCAACGCAATGAACGCTGCCGGCGCATTTGTTGATTTCGACACTGAAGCCGAAGATTTTGATGCCGACAAAGTGCTTGCCAAACTCGAAGCATACAAGCCCGAGAGCGAGAATGCAACCGCAATCATCGGCGTTGAGGATGAGGAAACTCTTGCGGTAAACGAAATGACCGTTTATTATTCCACAATCCCCAAAGACGCAAAGGAAGATGAAACCATCGGCATGACTTATGTTGATGCCGTTAAATACCTTAAGGAAAACGGATTCGACGAACCCGATCCCGCCGCATACGGCGTTTGGGTAAAGGGTATTCCCGTGCTTGTGGGCGAAGGTCTTGAAAAAGCAGGCGCAGCCGATTGGCTTGCAGGCCTTATCAACGACGGTATAGTTGCAGGTGTCGGTGCTGTTCTCGGCTTTGTTCCGCAGATGCTTGTTCTGTTCCTGCTGCTCGCTATCCTTGAAGGCTGCGGTTATATGGCGCGTATCGCATTCGTCCTTGACAGGATTTTCCGCAAATTCGGTCTTTCCGGCAAATCCTTCATCCCGATGCTCATCGGCACGGGCTGCGGCATTCCCGGTATTATGGCATCCAGAACGATTGAAAACGAACGTGACCGCCGCATGACCATCATGACCACAACGTTCATCCCCTGCGGTGCAAAGGTTCCCTTTATTGCAATGATCGCAGGCGCAATCTTCGGCGGTTCAGCCTGGGTTGCAACAAGTGCATATTTCATCGGCATGGCGGCAATCATAATTTCCGGTATCATGCTGAAGAAAACCAAGATGTTCGCGGGCGAACCGGCTCCCTTCGTAATGGAGCTTCCCGCATATCATCTTCCCACTGTCAGCAACGTTCTCCGTTCCACTTGGGAGCGCGGCTGGTCATTCATCAAGAAAGCGGGCACGATCATTCTTCTGTCCACGATACTCGTTTGGTTTACCTCCTACTTCGGATTTACTTCCGACGGGTTCAGAATGCTTGCGGAAGACGAGCTTGACAAGTCCATTCTTGCGGCAGTCGGCAATGCGATCGCCTGGATCTTCAAACCCCTCGGCTGGGGCGAATGGCAGGCAGCGGTTGCATCCATCACCGGCCTTGTTGCAAAGGAAAACATCGTTGGCACGATGGGCATTCTTTACGGCGCAGAAGGTCCCGTTTATGCGACCCTTGCACATGTTTTCAACGGCATTCAGGCATATTCGTTCCTGGTGTTCAACCTGCTCTGTGCACCTTGCTTTGCGGCAATCGGCGCAATAAAGCGCGAAATGAACAGCCCGAAATGGACTTGGTTCGCAGTTGCATACCAGTGCGGATTTGCGTACATCATCTCTCTGATGATTTATCAGTTCGGCTGCCTGTTCACGGGTAATGTGCATGTTGTCGGCCTCATCTTTGCTGTTGCTGCACTTGCCGGCATTATCTACATGCTCGCCCGCCCCTACAAAGAGGCAACAAAGCTTACCAAGAACGTTAAGATTGGATAAATCAAAACGTTAGCAATGGTTTGAGTCGAACAGCGTTCGGCAATACGATACGGTTCGACGAATGAATTCCCCCAACCCGGATGACGATGCGGACGGCGGTGCGCCATGCATTGCCTCCGCATCTTCCGGGCAAATTCGGGAATAAAATAAGCAAAAACCGATTTTATTTTTCACGAAAACAGAAACATGAAAGGAGAAGGTCATATGTTCAATTGGATAGCTCGGAATCTTTCAACGATTATTATCTGCCTTGTGCTTGCCGCTGTTGTGGTTCTTATCATTGTGAGCCTTGTTAAAGACAAAAGAAAAGGCAAGTCCTCCTGCGGCTGCAAGTGCGCCCATTGTCCGATGGCAGGCTCCTGCCATAAAAAATAATCAGTCGGCCGCAAACCGGTGCAAGCAGGAAAAATGCCGGCCGAATTTACGGAAACAGCTTTGCGGAAAGGAGAAAAAATGTTCAGAACCGTTGTAAAAATCGATGGAATGATGTGCGGAATGTGTGAAGCGCATATCAATGATGCAATAAGAAGGAATTTCAACGTTAAGAAAGTGAAATCATCGCACTCAAAAGGTGAAACGGTGATCGAGTCCGAAACAGAACCCGATGCAGCTGCGCTTAAGCGCGCAATTGAAGAGACAGGTTATGAATTCATCTCCGCCTCGACAAAAATCGTTGAAGGCAGGCGCGGACTGTTTGCGGGCATTCTGCATAAAGACTGAAAAAGGGTGAAAAAGTTGTGAAGCAGAACGGATATGCTTTTCGTGCTTCAGCCCCTACGGAGAAGCATATCCGTATTGCTGTGAAAGCACCGGCAGAGATTTTTTATTTTTAGAACTGGAGTTAGCATAGGCTAACTAAAAGCAAAACGGTCGGAATTAAAAAACGGCACGGAAAGAAATTGAAGATTAAAGCGAAAAGTTAAAAATAACAAACAGAGAAAGGGAAAGAAAATGAGCGTTGTTATCGTCGGCGGAAATGAGCGCATGATAAGGCAATATGAGCAGCTTTGCAAATCATATTCATGTAAAGCAAAGGTTTATATTGAAACGGATAAAGGAATTCAGAACTTCGGCACACCGGATTTGGTCGTGCTTTTCACAAGCACAATGTCTCATAAAATGCTTCAGATTGCCTCCGGGCAGGCGAAGCGAAAGAACCTTCGTGTTGCAAGAAGTCATACAAGTTCAATGGCTGCACTGAAAAGCATTTTGGATGAGCACACGGCATGAGCACAACGGTGCATCAGGAAACTGAAATGGGAATGCTTTGACAGCAGTGTATATTAAGCAGTGCGCATGAATATGATAATCAAAGGACGGCAGAAACGGAACAATTCCGAATTTCTGCCGTCCTTATTTGATGTCTGCACCGTGCAGCCGCCGAATCATTTAAGTATCGGCAGCTGCGCGGGAAAAGTTAATGGGTTAGGTGGGTTGAATCAGTTGTTGTTCAGCTTTGCCTGTGCTGCCGCAAGCCTTGCAATGGGTACGCGGAAGGGTGAACAGGAAACATACTGAAGACCGACTTTGTGGAAGAACTCGATGCTGGAGGGATCACCGCCGTGTTCGCCGCAAACGCCCAGCTTTATGTTGGGACGGGTCTGCTTGCCGAGCTCAACAGCCATCTTGACGAGTTTGCCTACGCCGTTTTGATCAACGCGTGCAAAGGGATCGCTCTCGAAGATTTTCTTCTTATAATAGTCATCAAGGAACTTCCCGGCATCGTCGCGGCTGAAGCCGAAAGTCATCTGGGTAAGGTCATTGGTGCCGAAACTGAAGAATTCCGCCTCGGTTGCAACTTCGTCCGCAGTGAGAGCGGCGCGGGGGATTTCGATCATGGTGCCGACAAGGTAGGGGATTTCCATGCCCTTTTCTTCCATGACCTTCTTTGCGGTTTCAACAACGAAGCTCTTAACATATGCAAGCTCACGGGTTTCGCCGACAAGGGGAATCATGATTTCGGGGATGATTTCAAGCCCGGTTTCCTGACGAACCTCGATTGCAGCTTCAATAACGGCACGGGTCTGCATTTCCGCAATTTCGGGGTAAGTAACGGACAGACGGCAGCCGCGGTGGCCCATCATGGGGTTGAACTCATGCAGGGAGGCGATGATGTTCTTGATCTCGGCAACGCTCTTGCCCATATCCTTGGCGAGCAGCTCGATGTCGGCCTCCTCGGTGGGGACGAACTCGTGCAGCGGGGGATCGAGGAAGCGGATGGTTACAGGATAACCGCCAAGAGCCTCGAACAGTCCCTCAAAGTCTGACTGCTGCATGGGTTCGATCTTGTCAAGCGCAGCCTTTCTTTCTTCAACAGTCTCAGAGCAGATCATCTCGCGGAACGCGTCAATTCTGCCCTCGCCGAAGAACATGTGCTCTC
>OJMG01003225.1_pt1 | contig 12644 bp, 5 predicted proteins | sample 1597141 | NCBI WGS metagenome assembly OJMG01 (sample SAMEA2452119, study PRJEB22498) | human gut metagenome | biome: human feces; feature: human gut; material: feces | place: Australia | collected 2012 | reverse complement strand
AATTCAAGTGCAAACCCGGCCGAGCCTTGGTTCGGCGCCTCCACCCGAATAGACAAGATCGAGTTCACCGGCGGCGAAACGAACGTAGGAGAGGACTGGTCCTCATCTCTGTCCGGCTCTGATTTTGAGAAGGACGGCCTGGAACGTTTCAACAGTCCGTCGTTCCAGTACTATACGATCGGTTTGGGAGGCACGACTCTCCGTGTTGACCCGTGGGGTTTTACCTATGACCGTGCTCCCGGAACGGATCAATATTCTCGCAATCACAAGCCGTCGTTCGGCTATGAATACTGGTGGGACAATGAAGGTCACCGGCTGAACCCGTTCATCATCCGCGGTGGCTATTATGTAGACGAGGGCCGTTACGGCGTGAAGTTCCGTCCGGGCACAATCACATCCTACAACCAGAGCCTGGACATCATGACCGGAGTAGTCCGTACTACGCTGGGGCTGAAGGTAGGCGAGACAGAATTCACGTCAGTCCGCGAGACGTTCGTGACACCTGAAGGCGTACTTGTCATCCGTGTCAAGGACGAAGGAGCCCCGAGTCCGGTGAACCTCCATGTTGACGTCAATGAGGTCGTGGAATTTCTGGGAACCTATTATGAAGGAGAAGAAGAGCCTTTTGTGAAGGACATGGATCATACATCCAAGTACGGCAGCAACGGCGCCTACATCACAGCCAAGCGCGGCAATACGAGTCTGAGCACAGTGGCGGTATCGGTTAGCGCGAGCTCGGACGTTGTCATTTCAGAAGACTGCGAAGTGTTCAGCCAGTCAAGTCCCGACGGAACGATAACATTCTATATTTCTCCGAAATCCTCATATTGTCCGGCGACGCCAGATACACCATGGAGCTATGCAGAGGCGTCGGCTTCCGAAAGTGCCGAGAAGGGTTATGATGCGCTGCTGTCTGCAACCGGTACATGGTGGGACGATTATATGAATGTATCGAAGGTTTCAGTGCCGGACGAGACGGTGTCCCGACTCTATGCCCAGTCACTGTTCTATCATGGCGTATATTTTGGTAACGGATCCACACCTCCGGGCTGTTTCGGAACAGATATTTTTGGTTTTTATGGTGGTGTCTGCCCAGAATATGATTTGACTTTCAGTTCCTTTGCAATGGCCTATACCGGACATATTCAGGAAACAAAGAATATAGCTGATTGGGTTTATTCCGTTCTTCCAAAGTGTAAGGAGCAGGCGACAAAAGGAGTACGGCACCATAATTATTTTAGAAAGTACGACAGTGGTGCCATCTATACAACCATTATGGGATATGACGGAACTTTAACGATTCAGCCGGAGCCGCAAGAAGGCATTAATCTTTTACAGAATTTCCCAGGAATAAATTGTGCCCGAATGGCATTGAATTATTTGGACTATAGTGATGACCAAAGCTTCAAGGATGCAGCGTATGATGTGTTGAAATCAACGACATATGTAGCGTTGCAGGATCTTGTTGAAAATGGGAAAGGAGGATATCGAGACAAAAGTTATGCAAATTGTATGCAAGAAGGAGGTGTATTGATGGGCTTTGACCAATGTGTTAAACGAGGAATAGCTGAGCCTGAATGGATAGAAAAATATTCAGGAAAGATTGAGTATCCGGCAGGAGTTCTAAACGGTCAGCCTATCTTGTCTGGAGGATGTGGTCATAATCCGAACGTTGGCGAAGGTGGTGCTACATGGAATTATTCTTTATGGTGGGCTACGGTAGTCGACAAAGAAGATCCTATGGCAGTGAACTATGTAGAGAACTGTGAGGGAACATTCGAAAGTTATTGTTTTAATAATGGATGGAATGGTGTTGCCAATGCTAAAATATTTAGAGGCAACAATGCATTGATGTGGCTACGGAATTTTGAACGTCCTGAGGTTCTGTTGGATGAAACAAGCTTCTCTGAGAATGCGACATCAGCAGGAATCAATTATACACCTGAGGTAGGAGCACATGGCGTTTATATTTGCAATGTAACCCAAATGTTGATTGATCCAGATAGGGAAAACATAGTGGATATATTCCCGGCTATCCCTGATGAATGGGAATACAAGTCAGTCGGTTTTGAAAACCTGATGACAACCGGTGCCTTGTCCTTTACTGCCAAACGTGACATGAACGGGATGACACTGAGTGTCGAAAACCGGGCAAAGAGTGAACGCAGCCGAACAATTCGGATCAAGACTCCTCGAACATTGAAAGTTAAGTCGACGGACGGATTGAGCTACAAGGAAGAAGACGGATTTATAGTATTTGATGTATCCTTGCAATCCGGAGAAAAGAAGGACTATTCCTTTGTGTTCTATACTACAGAAGAACCGTCTGTAGTAGAAGGTGTAGAAGCTGTCAAGTCCCACTTTGTACTGTATCCGAATCCCAATATAGACAATGTTCTGAAGGTCAGCAACTATGATAAGGTAGACAATTTGGAGATCTATTCTATTTCAGGCCAGCTAGTCAAGCGATTTGCAGGAAAGAATCCTACGTATGATATCTCAGATTTGGATTCCGGCCTTTATATCGTATCAATAGTTTCTGATGGAGAACGTCATTCACAGAGATTGATTGTTAAGTAATTGGGCGATGTTATATTAAATAAAGTGTCAATGAAAAGAGGCTGTCTCGAATGTGTTTTGAGACAGCCTCTTTTGTATTTAAAAATAGATAAATTATAATATATTATATTGATGATTGAGAGGATTGGAGGTAAATAATTGCTATTGCAAAATCATCAGTTACATTAGTTTTTAATTGAAAAAAGACACTATTATTATTTAGATACGATGTCTCAAAATTTCACGTTAAGGTTGATTGACAACATATGTTTTTTGTTGTAAAAGTAAGGAGAGCATGTACCCAAAAGTGGCAGTTGTCAATGTTTCTTTATAGGTTAGTGTGTTAAAGCGGATTATTCCTCGAAGAACGGCTTTACGTTTTTCCAGGCCTTTTCCATTTTGTGCATGTTCTGTCCCATGAATGCGAATATTTCCGGCCAGTCGGAACGGCGGTGGAAATTGAGTCCTTCGCGGCTCAGATAAATTCTTTTTACAGTCTTGTCGATGCCGGCAAGTTCATAGTTGTCGTCCCAGATTAAGTGGTCGAAATCACGGCCATATCCCTTTGAAAACAACGATTTGCAGCTCTCCATTTTCGTCCACTGTTCAGCAAGGACAGCATCGCTCGGATGGTTGAATTCCATCACCACCTCCACAAGTTTGGGTTCCACCACCCATTCATTTCAATGCCCTTGACACGCGTATTATACAGCATGAACTTTGTCCGGCGCTTCGATAGCACCGCATCCGTCTTGCAATATTCCGCAAATTCCGTCCAGAATTCGCGTTTCAACGCCTTCATCTCATCCTTTGAATACATTCCAAACCAATTTTTCCGCAAAAATAACGAAAGGCAAGCCCCGAGACAAACGAAAACGCAGTTTTTAAGCCAGGCAACGTTTTAAAGCATGAGTAGTTGATGCTTTGGCAAATTAATTTCCATATGTTTGAAAAACAGGATTCAGGCATAAATAGCTTAAAAACTGAATCCTGTTTTTCATTTACATAGAGTTTTAGGATATTTAAAATTTAGTAAACTTGCGGTTTGATTGTGAAGCTGTAGTCATGTTGCCGCAGGAGTACCAGGTATTCTGGGTGAACAGGTTTACCCCATGATGTGTCACCGCCAACTCCCATTTGGGCATAATCAATATTTAGATAAAAATCTTTGACTTTTTTAAGATCCAAATAAGAGCGGATTGGTTTCCCATTGTTGTCAAAATAGTCTTTTTTATCAGAAAATTGTATATTAAAACAAAGTGGAATTTCTCCTTCGATTTTTAGTCGATGTCCGTCATTAGAATAGAGTTCAAACCATCTGACATCAGTACGATATCCATTCTCTTGAGGACGAATGTAATTGTAGGGTATATCTGTGGCTTTCATTTGGTAAAGCCCGACTTGGGCGGATGTTTTTCTGTCTGCATAATTTTCCCAAGGGCCACGACCATACCATTGAATATTGGATAATTGGCTGTTTATGTTTACAATTTGTCCGATGCGTGGAATATACATATTCTTTTCCCCGTAATAGAAATGTGGTATGAAATGGTTGTCAACTTTTATGGTTCCATCAGGATAGACGGTGTATTCGCTATTGAAATGTATTTTATGTTGAGGTTTGTCAGATACTTTTGTAGTCGTTTTAATCTCAACTTTGATCGTATTTGGATTTGTAATGTTATTGGGGGTAACTTTAACACTATTTACTGTTAAATTATTTTCAGCATTTTTCCAGATGTCGGCTTCTTTGTTCCAAGTATCATTGTCGATATTTACGCGCCAAAAGTCTGGACGTAAAGGTGATAAAATATAGTTGAAGTTATTGTATTGAAGTAAGGAGAGACATCCATTTTCTTTGCTGAATACTATTTTTAAGCCATTATTTCCAGTTATTTCTATGGCTTTGTCTGTCTCATTAAATTGGAGCGAACCAGTATTCGTTGCTGTTAATTGTTTACGTTGCAAAGTGTTTAGCGGAATCTGTTCATATGCGACTACCCAATTTGGAGGTAAAAGTGGTTCATTTTGTTTTGTTATAAATTCAATGTTGATAAAATATTCAGCATCTGTCGTGATTGTGGTTTTGTAGGGAATTTCAAAAAGTTTAGCACTTAGTGGTTCTGATGCAATTACCTGTGTTCCTTTTTCTACGGATACGCCATTCCGTATAATGCACCAGTTCATTTTGTATTTTGAGGAGTTAGTAAAAGAAAAATTATTTGTCAGTTCAAAAAGCTTTGAACCGAATTTGCTCTTTTTTACCCGAAGGTTCTGTAACACTTTACGAGCTTCATATGCATGGGGATTTGGTTTTCTGTCGGGTGTAAACAAACCATTGATGCAGAATGATGCGTCGTTGCGTATATGACTTTGGCCAAATCCGCCACCATATTCGTAGAAATGCTGTCCATTTCGGTACGCATCCATACCTTGATCTACAAAATCCCATATGAAGCCACCTTGTAGTTTTGGATATGATTCAATTAAGTCCCAATAATCTTGAAAATTACCAAGACTGTTACCCATTGAGTGTGCGTATTCACACTGTATAAGAGGACGATATGCATCATTCGACAATGCATAATTACGCATAGTTTCCATGCTCATGTACATTGGACAATAAATGTCAGTATGTGGTTTTGTCCCTGCTTGTTCAAACTGGACAAAACGTGAAGGATCTAATTTCTTCAATAGAGCATAGCCTTTTTCAAAGTTGGAACCGTCTCCACATTCATTTCCCATGGACCAACCGATTATAGATGGATGATTTTTATCTCTTTCAAACATTCGTTGTATCCTGTCTAAATGCATTGCTGTCCATTGGGGACTGTTGGCAACGTGTTTGGTGGTGTCAATGTCATTTTGTAAGGCAGCTCCTAATCCATGAGATTCTATGTTTGCTTCATCTATTACATATATGCCATATTTATCACATAATTCATAAAAGTAGGGATCGTTAGGATAATGTGCTGTGCGTATGGCATTAATGTTGAATTTTTTCATTAACTCAATATCCTTGAGCATAGTCTCTTTAGGAATATAGTGCCCATATTTGGGATGGTGTTCATGGCGGTTGGCTCCTTTTATGTATATCGGTTTTCCATTAATACATAGCTGGGAATTGATTATGCTAATATTGCGGAATCCAATTTTTGAAGAGCTGTATGTTTTTTTACCGTTATATGTTATTTCGAAGAGCAGGGTATATAAGGATGGAGTCTCTGCTGTCCATTGTTGACAGTTTTTAATGGTGTCACGTAGATGTAAATTTTGCGGTTGTTTGTTAGTTAGTTTTATAGACTGATTATGTTGAAATATTTCTTGATTTTGTGGATTCAGTAATGTTATGCGGATGTTTGCATTTTGACGTTTCTTTTCTGTCGTTTTAATAACATATTTGAGATCTAAAATACCGTTTGAAAAATTATTGTCAAGATTGGCATTTGCAAAAAAGTCTTGCAAGTAAGTTTTAGGGGTTGCATATATCCAAACGTCTCTCTTGATGCCTGCCAGTCTCCAAAAATCTTGACATTCTAAATATGAGCCCATTGAAAATCTGTAAACTTCAACTGCAATAGTATTTTCTTGGCCGCATTTTACGTATGGAGTGATATCAAATTCAGCTTGCATTTTAGAATCTTGAGAATATCCAACTTTTTGGCCGTTTACCCATACATAAAAGGCGGATTTTACTGCTCCAAAATGTAGGACGATACGTTGTCCTTGAAAATTTTGAGGGATAAAAATGTTTTTTCTGTATGCTCCAATCGGGTTCCATTCGGTTGGAACTTTGTAGGGGTAAGGATTTGTATAATTGAATTCGTAAGGATGATTCATGTACAAGGGCTTGTCGTAACCTTGTAGTGGCCAACTGCTAGGTACTTGAATGTCATCCCATTCGGAAGTATCAAAATCCGGCTTGAAGAAATTGACAATGCGATCTGCAGGACGTTCGCAAAAATGGAATTTCCAGATTCCGTTAAGGCATATGTTGTCAGGAGAATTTGCATAACCACTTTCTATCGCACTATTTTGATTGCTGTAGTACCAAAATGAGGCTCTTCCATCTTCTCTATTTATCCCAATAATAGAAGGATTTTCATATTCGTTTAGAGCATAGGACAATTGTGGTATAAACATTAGAAAGAATCCAATTAATAGTTCTTTTAATTTCATAGTTTTAGTTTTTAAGTTGAAAGTTTCTTATATGCACAAATATATGTATGTAAAGGATGCTGTGAAATGTAGTAAATCTTTATAATAATGTATAAAATGTTGATTACAGTTTGGCGTGGATTATAGTGTTTTTGTACATTAGAATCTCAATTCTGTACATTTTTAATCCGATTGGAATGTTGTTATTTTGTCGTAATTTAAAATTTATTTATCATGAAACGTATATTTGGAATCGTAGTGGTACTGTTGCTGGCTGTTACAGCAGCAAATGCTCAAATTGCAGACAAGAAAACTTATTTGTCGGTGTTTATGAATGAATTATACAAAAAATGGCCTAACAATAAGATGCAGAATCTGGTTTTTCATGGTCATAGTGTGCCGACAGGTTATTTTAATGGCGGAACGGTTCATCCGTTTGAATCTTATCCGCACTATGCTTTCTACGGACTGAAAGAAAAATATCCGTATGCAGTTGTCAACTGTATTCGTACATCTATTGGCGGTGAAAATGCAAAGCAAGGCGCCGTGCGCTTTGAGAAAACGGTGCTCAATTATTTGCCGGATGTCCTATTTATTGATTATTCGTTGAACGACCGAGGCATTACGCTGGAGGAAGCACGCGTTGCATGGGAATCCATGATTGAAAAAGCATTGAAGCGTAATATAAAGGTCATACTGATGACACCGACTCCCGATACAATGGAAAATATCCTTGATGATGAAACACTTTTGGCAAAACATGCGGCTCAGGTTCGGGAACTTGCAAATAAATATCATGTAGGTCTTGTTGACTCCTATGCTTTGTTTAAACAACGTGCGGAAGCTGGCGAGGACATCAAGCTGTATATGAGCCAAAACAACCATCCGAATGCCAAGGGACACAAGATTGTTGCGGATGCTATTCTTGAATGGTTTTTTTCAGCCGATAACAAACTTAACAAATAATCATTATATAATACATTGAGTACTATGAAAAAGAATTGGTTACTGACATTCGCAATTTTGATGTGCGCAGCGGTTGCGGGAAACGCACAAATTGCAGATAAAAAAACATACCTTGCCAATATTGTGGCTGAGTTCCATAAAAAATGGCCGGACAACAGGACGGTAAATATTGTGTTTCATGGACACAGTGTGTCGACGGGCTATTTTTCAGGACAGGAAGTACATACATTCGAGTCCTATCCTCATTATATGCACTATTCGTTGAAAGAATTGCACCCATATGCTGTTATTAATTGTATTCGCACGTCGATTGGCGGTGAAACAGCCCGTAAGGGGGCACAGCGTTTTGCCACTGATGTGTTGCCTCATAAACCGGATTTGTTGTTTATCGACTATTCGCTGAATGACAGGGCTCTAAGTTTGGAAGAGGCACGCGGATATTGGGAATCGATGGTGCAGACAGCATTGGACAATAATATTAAGGTGATTCTCTGTACCCCGACTCCGGATACTACTGAAGACATAAAGAGCGAGGATGCTCCGCTTAACGCTCATGCCAAGCAGGTGCGCGAGATTGCCGAGAAGTATCATGTGGGGCTGGTTGATTCCTATGCTATTTTTAAGGAAAAGGCTTTGGCCGGTGAAAACATCAGTAAATATATGAGTCAGAACAACCATCCGAACGCATCGGGGCATCGTATTGTGGCTGATGAGATTATGACATGGTTTACATCTTTGTCTGTTGAAACTGGCGAGGGCTTTGTGGATTCGGGCATTGATTTCGCCGGAGCTGCCGGAGCTGCATCTTCATTTGATTATAATGGTGATGGCGTAAAAGATTTAATCTATACGGATGCCGCCGGATGTTATGTTTATCAGAATGATGGCAACGGTGCATTTGAAAAGGTGGCTCATAATTTGTTCCCGGCAATGGATGCCGCAACAATTTTGTCGGCAGATATTGACAATGACGATATTGATGAACTGTTGATGAGCGGTATGGCACAAGGTGTTGCTGCTACAAAAATCTATAAGCGTGGGCAAAATGATGCGTGGTCCGAGTTGACAGGGCATAATCTTCCCGGTGTATATTCGCATTCCAATGTTTCAAAACAGATGAATACTTCTGTCGTTGCCGCTGATTTCAACAACGACGGATATGTGGATATTGCAGTGAACGCTCTCGTTTCAGATGCCAATGCTCTAAGCGGTGTATATCTGAACAATAAGGACAATACATTTTCTGCCATGTCGACGGATATGACTCCGGGTTGTGGTGGCGGTGTGTTGGCTGCCGATTTGGATAATGATGGTTATCAGGATCTTGTTCTTTGGGGATATACCTATTCTACTCCGGGTGGATATCTTGAAGTATATAAAAACAATGCCGGCAATTCATTCGAGAAACAGGGAAATTCCTATGCTGCACAGACATGGTCGGCACAGGTAGTGGCTTGTGATTTCAATAATGACGGATTTAAGGATCTTGCATTATTGTCATGGGCAACAACAACTCTTCTCAATGACGGGGACATGACATTTACAGGTAATGGAAATATGGGATTGCCTAATCTGACACGTTGTTTTGGCGTTGCAAATGATACGGAAACATATCCCGAATTTATCCTTACGGGGCTGACCGGTAATTTGTCAGAAACTGCATTATACAAATATAATGAAACACTGAGCCTTTATGAAAAAACAGTCATTTCAGGTATTGGCGAACACGGTTCAATTGTTTACGAAGATTTTAATGGTGACGGTTTGAAGGATATTTTCGTAACAGGTAAAAATCGTGATGCAAAAACAGATGCAGCATTGCTTTTTGCCGACAACAAGTCGGTCGTGACTGCTCCGGTTGTATCGCATTATAGTGTGTCGCCTAATCCGGTGTCCGGAAATCTGCGCATCACTTCGGCTTCAGCAGAGCCTGTAACGGTAACGTTGTGGGATCAGGCCGGACATTTGTGTTTGGAGGCGGATGTAACAACGAATGAATGTGCTATTGATTGCAGTGCTTATGCTCCGGGCATGTATATGTTGACTATTGATAATGGAAAAGGAAGAGAGTCACATAAAATCATTGTGAAATAATCATGAAAAAGACAGGATTCTTTATGCTCCCCATGACCTGCCTTGCTTTTTCCGGCATGGCGGCGGAGCAAAATACAGAAAGGCCTAATATATTGTGGCTTACTTATGAGGATACGTCACCTCATTTTATCGGATGTTACGGTAATACAGGTGCTCATACTCCGGCGATGGATGCTTTGGCAAACAATCCCGGTGGTGTACGCTTTGACAGGGCATACTCCAACAGTACGGTATCTTCGCCTTCGCGCAGCTGTATTATTACTGGTATGGATGTCAATGTTTTGGGAACAAATAACCATCGCTACGAGCGGAGCGTCCCAAATGATGTGAAGGCGTTTCCCTATTACTTACGTCAGGCAGGATATTACACATCGAATAATGTGAAGACCGATTACAATGTTTCCAATCCGACGTTTATATCTGAGGCCTGGAACGAATCTTCGTCCAAAGCCCACTGGAGAAACCGTTCTCAAGGTCAGCCGTTCTTCAGCGTATTCAATATTATGTATTCTCACCAGAGTTACGTGTCGAGAAATGACTATGCTTCCTATTTGACGGATGTTTATTCAAAGCTTGAAGCAGACAGAGTGACTACTGCTGATGAAGCACTTGTTCCTGATTTCTATAAGGCAGGGCAGGAATCGCAGTTGCTGATGGCACGTGTGCAGAACTGCATCAACTATACTGACCAACTTATTGAAGACCGTTTGGACGAACTTAAGGCCGACGGCTTGGACGACAATACCATCGTGTTTGTCTTTGCTGACCATGGCGAGGGCATACCGCGTGGAAAAACGACGGCTATTGGAATGGGCTACAGAGTGCCGTTTATTGTATGGTTTCCTGAAAAGTGGAGGCATCTGAATCCATTCCAAAGTTCAGTTGTTACCGACCGTCAGGTTTGTTTTGAGGATTTGGCTCCTACTATTCTCGATTTGGCAGGTGTGGAAATTCCTGAACATATGAATGGAAAGCCGATTTTTGATGATGCAACAGCCGGACAAGAATATATTCACGGATCAAGAAACCGAATTGACGATTCTCCGGGCATCGACCGTTCCGTGATTAAAGGTAAATATATTTATACGCGCATGTTCTGTCCGTATTTGCCAATGGTCCGTACGACGGGTTATGCTTATAATTCCGACATTATGGTGGCTATCCGTCGCGAATTGCATGATGGCGGTTTTTCGGAGGAACAGGCAGCACCTTATCTTCCATCGCAATTGGAATATCTTTATGACATGGAAGTCGACAGATGGGAAATGCACAATCTGGCCAATGACCCACAGTATGCTGATTTGTTGGCAGAAATGCGTAATGAAATGGTTCGCTATTCAAAGGAAATCAAGGATTTGGGCTTTATGCCGGAATTTGAAATGCAGCGCCGTAGCATGAATTCCACTCCCATGGAAGTCCGAGATAATTATAATGTGGATGCCGTTGTGGATGCTGCAATGCTGGTCGGTGAAGAAAATGTCAAGAGCCGTCAGCTTGAACTGTTGGCTGATTCTGATCCGATTGTCCGCTATTGGGCTGCTGTCGGTATTTATGTTCAGGGAGAGAATGCAATTGCCGATAAGGATAAAATAATTTCATTCTATGAGAATGAGACATTTGAAAGTGCCAAGTTGAAACTTGCAGCATTCCTCTACAAATATTGTGATTATCAAGAGGCTCGTGAAACAATTGATGCCTATTGCCGGGGAACAAATAATCTCCTTGCCAATGAAGCAGTGCTGATGATTCAGGATATGGGCGACAAAATGCCTGATTTTCAATTGCTGATTAATGAAGTGAAAAGTTATTGGCAGACCAATGATAAAAATTATTGTGCCTCTCCATCGGTAAATGTTACCCAACTGCTTATCCGTGATATGCTGCAGAATCCATTTTCATCGCCTATCGTGTGTGGAACTAAAGTGCGGTTGAAAAATTCGATAACATTAGGTTATATTGATGGAATTGACAACGGAACTGCTTGTCAGACTTATGTGGAAGATGGTTCCGAACAATGGGTGCTTGAAGACCGTGGAGACGGATACTTTTCAATTCGTCATCAGAACACCGGGAAGGTTCTTTCTCTCAGCGGCGGTGCTACTAACGGGTTGCGCCCGGAATTGAGCGAGTTTTCCAATGCTGATGCCCAACTGTGGAATTTGCGGCAATACCGTAATGGCTTTTTTATTGAAAACAAGGCATCCGGACGTCCGTTGCAAGTCAACAGTCAGTCGAAGCAGGAGGGTGCGGTGATTTCTCAATGGGAATGGAATGGCAAGCAACATTTCGTATGGCAGATTATGCCTGTTGACGAGTCTTCAGTTGATTCTGTTGTTGGCTGTGAGGGACTTGAAGTGCTGAATGCAGTTTGTAAAAACGGGCAAATACAAATGACTCTTAACGTTTCCTCATCGGAAGATGTTTGTGTTGAAGTCTACGATTTGACGGGACGTTGCCTGTGTCGCCAGATTATGAAGGACTTGAATGACGGTGTGAATACACAGTTGTTGAACTGTAATGTGGATAATGGTGGTGTTTTGTTGTTGAATGCCAAGCAACGTGTAAACGACAAAACTTACAAATCAGTAATGAAGTTTGTCTCAAGATAATATGAATAAGTTTTCTTGCATTGGTTATGTGCCGGTTTTATTGGCCGGCACATTTGGCATATCGGCGGAAGAAGCTCCAAAAAATCTTCCCCGTCCAAATATTCTGTGGCTGACATACGAGGACACTTCTCCCCAGTTCATTGGCTGCTACGGTGACTCTTTAGCCAAGACTCCGACCATGGACCGCTTGGCGGCGGAAGGCGTTCGGTTTACGTCGGCCTTTTCTACGGGAACGGTGTCGTCGCCGAGCCGTTTCTG
>OJMG01003219.1_pt1 | contig 12655 bp, 10 predicted proteins | sample 1597141 | NCBI WGS metagenome assembly OJMG01 (sample SAMEA2452119, study PRJEB22498) | human gut metagenome | biome: human feces; feature: human gut; material: feces | place: Australia | collected 2012 | reverse complement strand
GGCGACCGCGTTGAGCTGGTGCTCCCGCAGCCTGATCTCCGGGTTCATGCCCGCAAAGGTGATGTGGCTGCCGTCATATTCGCGGGGTCTGGTGGAATTGAACAGCTCGTTGTACCTTGCGACCAGAGTGTGCCGCCTGTCGGGGTCGCGCCATATCCAGTCCCGGAAAGCGTCCCGGATGGCCTGCTGCTTCTGCTGGGCGAGGGTGGTTTCCTTGGAGTTGAGTACACGCCGCTCCCTGCCGTCCGCATCGTGCTTGGTATCGTAGATGCGCACGTCGCGCAGGTTCAGGGTATCTTCAAGAATCTTATAGGCGTTTGCGCGCTCCGTGCCGTAGGTCATATATGCGGCAATATTGCTGTAACTGACCGCGTTCTTGTTCCTGATGTTCCACTCGGCGGTGAAGGCGGAATAGGTCACGTCGATCATGCGCTGCTGGTAGAAGGGGGTCTCGAAGGTCTCCCACATGAACTCGCGGATATACGAGGGGTCGATCCACGTTGCGCCCAGCCGCACCTCGATTTCGCTTGCGTCCAGATCCCTGGGCTGCGCCTGTCGCAGCGCTTCCACGTTGGGCAGATAGCCGGGGCTGTCCTGCGCCGCCTGCTCCGCCTCCCGCAGCTTCTGCCGGACGTTGCCGGAGAGATATTCGTCCGCTGTCTGCCACTCCCCGCGCACAGGGTTGAGGAAGATAACGCCGTTCAGCTCGTTGATCAGTTCCTCCTGGCTTTTGCCGGTGAGCTTAGACATATACTCCATATCCACGCAGGCTTTTTCGGAGATGGACAGCGCCAGCGCCTCCGAAGCGGTGTCCACGCTGGTCACGGCCTCGTGCGCCCGTATGGTTCGCCTGGTAAACATATCCGCCTTGCGCTTGAGGTTTTTGTCCTCGTCCAGCTCCTCCAGAGAGCAGAGCAGATAGTAGGAGCTGTCCTCGGCAAAGGCCAGGGCGTTGGCGCGGGAGTTAATAAGCCCATACTTTGCGGTGAAGCCGTCGTATAGGGTGTTCAGCTCCGCTTGCGTCTGCCGGATGGTTTCATCCGAAATAAAGCCGTCCATCTGCTCAGAGATGAGCTTCTGCACGCAGTCCCGCAGCTCCACCATGCCCTTGGCACGCTCCTTTGCGGTGGCGTTGAAGTCGGGCTTGGTCATGATGCTGTTCTGACGGTAGTACAGCTCCCCGTCCACCACGGTGTAGGAGAAGTTCCGCACATTCGGGTCTGCCGGGACGGTCTCCACGATGGTCTCATCCTCGCCCAGATCGGGCAGCTCCGCTTCCGCATAGGTTCCACGGATATTCCGAATTGCGCCGCTGAGCTGCTCCGCAAGGTCTGCGCCCTCGACGGGCGCAACGGTAAAGTCCTGCCTGCCGTACTGCGTGCTTTCCGAGGTCTGCCGCCCCAGCACCATCTCCGGGTGGTCGATGAAATACCGGTTGATGGCAAAGCCGTCCGCGTTCGCTCCCGGGTTTCGCCAGATACCCGTGTGTACCCAATCGGGTTCGATCTCAATGGGTCTGTCCCGCTTTTGAAGAAAGATAATATCCGAAACGACATCCGTACCGGCGTTGGCGCGGAACGCATTGTTGGGCAGGCGGTTCGCGCCGCCCGAACGCACCTGCTCCAGCGCCTTGGCGTAGGATAGAATATGCTGTTCCTCCGCACTGCTTTTTGCGCATATATTGTATCACTTTTCAAAACCTTTTATAGTACGACAAATGACCCGGAACTCTCGTCCCGAACCCTTTATCAATGGTCTGAAACGCACTTTTTGAAATGCGCTTTTCATTTCACAATCCGGTAAGTATCGTATTTTTTCCTTCATTTAATTAAATAAACTCATGTATATCGATAAATTCAATACCGTTATGCGAAAACGGCAATTCCAATTATCCGCTCATTGCTTTAGAATATCAACATGAAAAGTGCAGTCAGTCGAAAAATCGACAAAGCCTTGCCTGCCGAAATGCGGACGAATCAATGCCAAAGGAGGAACCGAAATGATCAACCCCAAGATATCCCGTGCAACGCTCGGACGCGCACCCGCTTACCTTAAGTTTCTGCGCGGAATTGAAGACAGCACGGCGAATATATCCGCAACAACGATTGCAAAAGAACTTGAATTGGGCGAAGTTCAGGTGCGGAAAGATTTGCGCGCACTCTGCGGTTCCGGAAAGCCGAAAACCGGATACAAAGTCGGCGAATTGACGGCAAGCCTTGCTTCCTGCCTAAGCGAAAAGGACGGCGGAACAGTTATTATCGGTGCCGGGAAACTCGGAAGGGCATTGCTTGACTATGCCGGATTTGCGGATTACGGTTTAAATATTCTTGCCGCTTTCGACATTGCTGTTGCCGAACCTGTTGCTTCACCAAAAGGTAAATATATTTATCCTGTTTCAGAGCTTGATTCTTTCTGCAGCGAACACAATGCAAGGATCGGCATTATTGCAGTTCCGGCCGAAGCAGCACAGCAGGCTTGCAACGAATTATACAATGCCGGAATAAAGATGATGCTCTGCCTTGCGCCCTGCAAGCTGATCCCGCCGAACGATACGATCATTCGCTACGAGAATATTGCTCAATCACTTGCTGTGCTTAAAGCTCAATCGCTGTGATCGGTTATAAAAGGAGTGCACATATGCAATTTGACAGAATAATTTCCGTCCGCAACAACAGAACCGTTTTTCGAGACGGAGAACTCTGCATAAAAGTGTTGGAAGATGACTTTCCCGCTTCTTTTGTGCTCTCCGAAGCAACAAACATGGTCGCCGCCGCCGAAGCCGGGCTGAATGTTCCCAAGCTGCGTGAAGTTAATTTGCACGGCAACAAACGCCTCATTACCTATGACTATATCGTCGGAAGTCCGATTTTGTGCAGCGACAGGGATGATGCTGACTTCCGCGCGCAGCGGCTGAACCTGCTTATTGATGCTCAGCTTTCGATAAACGGTACACGCTGCCCCGAATGCATCCGCAATCCGCGCACAGTGCCGAATTTTCGCAGCACAGGTACTGCATGTACGGCACACGATGAACCGACCGCAGCGGATATCGTTCAAATTGCTTTTAACAGCGGTAAACATGCGGCTTTTGCCGGGGATAAGCTTTGTCACGGCAGCCTTGCGCCCGAAAATGTCATTTTATCTTCAGGCGGCGAGCTTTATGTTATCGACTGGGCGTACGCTTACCCGGGAACTCCGGAATCCGATGCTGCAATATGCTGCCTTATGCTTTGGCTCACATGCGGAGAACAAACGGCACGCGAATATTTCGAGCTCTATCTAAAGCGTAACGGATCCTGCTCTTCCGATGCAATTACGACACTTTTGCCGTTTGCGGCATCCATGCTTTATAACCGTGAAAATGCAGCCGGAAAGAAACTGCTGCTTTCAATAATGAAGTAACCTCTGATTGGTTTCGGGATAAAACCGAATGCTTTCCCGCTTAATCATTGATTACTTTGAAATTATCAATATTAAACTTAATGTTTCAGGAGGAACAACTATGAAAATCACTGTTTGTATCGGCTCATCATGTCACATCAAGGGTTCGCGCCAGGTCGTTGAACAGCTCCAGTATCTTATCAAGAGCAACCATCTCTCCGATGAAGTGGAGCTTGCCGGCACGTTCTGCATGGGCAAATGCCAGCAGGGTGTTTGCGTTACCGTTGACGACGAATTCCATTCTGTTTCACCCGCAACGGTCAATTCGTTTTTTGAGCAGAACGTTCTCGCAAAGCTTAAATAAACCGAGCGGTTATTGCTTTGTTTATCCGGACAAACCCGCGATAGATAAGGGAATGCTTTTGAAAAGCGAATTGCTCGACTTATTCCAAAAAATGAAAGGAGCTTCATGCAGTGAATTGCATCGCTTTAAAAAAATCCAACTGCAAAAATTGCTACAAGTGCATTCGCCATTGTCCTGTTAAAGCTATCAGGTTTTCAGGCAACCAGGCTTACATAATCGACAATGAATGCATTCTTTGCGGGCATTGCTTCGTTGTGTGCCCTCAAAATGCTAAACAAATCGTTGACGAAACAGAAAAGGCAAAAGTCCTTATTCAGTCGCCTGCGCCTGTTATTGCAAGCATCGCACCTTCGTTTGTTGCCAACTACGATGGCGTGGGCATTGAAGCCATGCGTGATGCACTGAAGAAACTCGGGTTTTTTGACGCTGAAGAAACCGCAATCGGCGCAACCGTTGTAAAAACAGAATATGAACGCATGCTGCGTGAGGATGCACCGGATGTTGTCATTTCGTCATGCTGCCACTCCGTGAATCTTTTGATTCAGAAACACTACCCTCGCGAGCTGTCCTGTCTTGCACCCGTTCTTTCCCCAATGCAGGCACATTGCCGTGACATTAAGCGGCGTCACCCCGAGGCTAAAACGGTGTTTATCGGGCCCTGCGTTGCAAAAAAAGATGAAGCAGAGCATTATGACGGTATTGTCGATGCCGTCCTGACGTTCGATGAACTCAGCGCGTGGTTCAAAGAAAAGGGTATTGAACCCGAGAAAAAGATTGTTCCGAAGGAGGACAGCCGTGCGCGCCTGTTCCCCACCACCGGCGGTATCCTTAAGACGATGGATTGCAGCAACAGTGATTACACATACATGGCAATAGACGGTGTTGACAACTGCATTGCCGTGCTGCGCGATATTGAAAGCGGGCGCATTCACAAGTGTTTCATTGAGATGTCTGCCTGTGTCGGCAGCTGCATCGGCGGCCCGGTTATGGAGAAGTTTCACAGCTACCCCGCAAAAGATTATGTCACGGTCACGCATTTTGCCGGCAGCAAAGACTTCCCTGTTATGCAGCCTAATTCAATCGCGCTGCAAAAAGAGATGTCTGCAATTGAGCAGCGTGCTCCGATGCCTTCCGAAAGTGAAATCAAAGAGATTTTGCTTCAAATGGGAAAGAAGCAATCTTCCGATGAATTGAACTGCGGCTCCTGCGGCTACAACACATGTCGTGAAAAAGCCATTGCAATCTATCAGGGCAAGGCGGAAGTCTCCATGTGTCTTCCCTACCTGAAAGAAAAAGCAATGAATTTTTCCGACAGCGTAATAAACAACATTCCTCTCGGCATTCTTGTGCTTAACGAAAAGCTCGAAGTGCAGAATATCAACAACGCTGCACTGAGAATCATGAATATGCGTCGTGCCGAGGATATCATGGGCTGCAACGTCGTTCGCATTCTTGAACCCGGTGATTTTGCATCGGTTCTCGAAACGGAGCGAAGCATACGTTCAAAGCCCTGCTACCTTGCGGAATACGGGCGTCATGTTGAAGAAACCATCATTTACGACAGGGAATATCGTTCTCTTCTGTGCATTCTGCGCGATGTTACCGAGGCAGAAACCATGCGCCGTCAAAAAGACGAAGCAAGGCGGAAAACCGTTGAAATTGCCGATCAGGTTGTTGACAAGCAAATGCGCATCGTTCAGGAAATAGCAATGCTGCTCGGCGAAACCGCCGCCGAAACAAAGATTGCACTTACAAAGCTGAAAGAGGTAAGTGCAAATGAATGATCTGTGCGTTGATGTCGGCTTCAACAGTCTTATAAAAAAGAACGAAGTGCTGTGCGGCGACAATGTAAGCACGATCACATGCGAAGACGGCACATTTATTGCTGTGCTTGCAGACGGCTTGGGCAGCGGTGTTAAGGCTTGCATCCTGTCCACATTGACTTCAAAGATCATTTCAACAATGGTCTCCGAAAATATCGATATTTCGGAATGTGTCAAAACCATCGCCGCAACGCTCCCTATCTGCCAGGTGCGCGGGCTTGCCTATTCAACCTTCACGATATTGAAGATTCTTCCAACGCAAGAGGCGGAGATATTTCAATACGATAATCCTGACGTCATTTTTATGCGCGATGGGAAGAATGTTGAGCTGCCCTATGTCAGCATGAACATTGACGGCAAAGAGATAACCCATACAAAGGTTAAACTTCTTGAGAACGACACTTTCATTCTTATGAGCGATGGTGTAATTCATGCCGGCGTGCAGGCAGGCGGAATGTCTTATGCTTTCGGGTGGGAACGCGAAAACATTGTTGACTACATGGAAATCTTTTCCGATGTGGGTTTCTCTGCAAAAACGCTGTGCTCCATACTGCTTGATGAATGCTACGCAAAGTATTCGGGATCTCCCGGCGATGACTCAACCGTCTGCGTTGTCAAACTCCGCAAGCGCAACCAAGTCAACCTTTTGATCGGACCGCCCGAAAATCCGGATGATTGCGACAGGATGATGTCTCTGTTCTTTTCAAAAGGCGGCAAGCATATCGTTTGCGGCGGAACAACAAGCAAAATTGCCGCAAAGTACCTCGGCAAACCGCTCAAGGTCAGTCTGGATTCGGGCGACGATCCGAGCATTCCGGCAAAAGGGGAAATCGAAGGTGTCGATCTCGTTACCGAAGGCGTTATAACCATGAACCGTGTGCTTGAATATGCCAAGGATCATATCGGCGAAAATGCACTCTACGGTGACTGGAGCTACAAGCGCGGAGGAGCCGCCGAGATTGCAAGGATGCTTTTTGACGAAGCGACGGATATAAACTTCTATGTCGGAAGAGCCGTAAATCCCGCACATCAGAACCCTGATCTGCCGATTAACTTCAACATTAAGATGAACCTTGTAAATGAGCTTGCGGAATGTCTCAAAAAAATGGGCAAGCGCATTAAGGTCAGCTACTTTTAATAAATAATTAATTAACCAACTTGGAGGAATATATGCGAAAGTTTGATACACAGGTTCAGTTTTTGAAATATAAGGTCTTGCGGGAGACTGCAAGACTTGCCTGGAAGGACACGCTGACGGAAAATCTTCTGGATTTGCCGAAGATCATTTCCCCCGGCAACACACCGTCAATCCGCTGCTGCATCTATAAGGAACGTGCAATACTCGGAGAACGCATCAAAATCGCAATGGGCGGAGACAAAACAAATCCGAATGTTATCGAGGTTATGGATATTGCCTGCGATGAATGCCCTGTCGGCGGATATGTAGTCACGGACTCCTGCCGCGGCTGCCTTGCTCATCGCTGCGAAGATGCATGCCCGCGCAATGCAATAACTTTCGATGACAAAAACCATACAGCGCATATCGATAAGCAGAAATGCGTCAACTGCGGTGCATGCGCAAAGGTCTGTCCTTACACCGCGATTGCCAACCGCAAACGTCCCTGCGAAAATGCCTGCAAAATCAAGGCTATTTCCATGGGAGAAAACTCTGCTGCGCATATCGATAATTCAAAGTGCATCTCCTGCGGTGCATGCGTTTATCAGTGTCCGTTCGGCGCGATCATGGATAAATCATTTATCCTTGACGCGATTGACATCATCAAAAAGAGCGAAGAAAATACCAACTATAAGACGTTTGCGGTTGTTGCACCCAGTATTTCGAGCCAGTTTACCTATGCAAAACTCGGACAGGTTATCACAGGGCTCAAAAAACTCGGTTTCCATACCGTTATTGAGGCTGCTCTCGGAGCGGATATGGTTGCAATGACCGAATCTGCGGAACTTGTTGAAAAGGGTTTCCTGACAAGCTCATGCTGCCCCGCATTCGTGAGTTATATTAAAAAATCCTTCCCTGATCTGATTCCGTTGATTTCACACAACCCGTCTCCCATGGCGGCAATTGCAAAATATTTGAAAGAAACGGATTCTCCCTGCAAGGTTGTGTTCATTGGGCCCTGCACGGCGAAAAAAGCGGAAGCGCAGCTTGAGGAAGTCAAGTCCTATGTTGACTGCGTGCTGACGTTTGAAGAGCTGCAGGCGTTGTTTGACAGCAAGGATATCGACATCACTGCCCTTGAAGAGAATGTTCTTGACAATGCTTCCTATTTCGGCAGAATTTTTGCCCGCAGCGGCGGTCTTGCGGATGCTGTTGCCGAAGCACTCAAAGAAACCGGACATGAGGATTTCGCACTCAACCCCGTAGCCTGCGACGGAATCGAAGCCTGCCGTGCGGCGCTGATGAAAAAGTCCCGCGGTCTGCTTAAGGAGAACTTCATCGAGGGCATGGCTTGCTCCGGCGGTTGTATCGGCGGCGCAGGCTGTCTGACACACGGTGAAAAGAATAAGGCCGAGGTTGACAAGTACGGTAAAGAAGCATACGAAAAAACAATTTCGGATGCGGTTTCCATACTTAAGAAAAATTAATTCAACGCACAATCAACAATTAAGTTTTTGTTGATCCAAACGTAAAACGGACATGCTCGCCGGAAAGTGAGCACGTCCGTTTCTATTTTTCATGTGATTTCATGTGATTGAATCGGGAATCGTGTCAACGCCCCGATTCAGCAAGGATTATCCAAGGTATTCTTTTGCATCCTCTTCGCCGGAAAGAACACGAATTGCACTGCCCGCGAGCGCATCAAGTTCGCTTTCACCGGGATAAACGCATATCGGAGCAATAAATGAAACCATATCCGAGATGTACTTGCAGAGAGGCTTGCTGTATGCAAGGCCGCCGGTCAGCAGGATCGCTTCAACATTGCCTTTAAGCACGGTTGCCATTTCGCCGATCGTTTTAGCAACATTATACCCGAGAGCCTCGAAAACCATCTTTGCCTTCTCATCTCCGGCGAGCATAGCGTTTTCAACATCGAGAGCAGAATTTGTGCCCATGTGCGCAACAAATCCGCCGGTCTTTGAGCAGAAGCCGTAAAGCTGTTCTTTTGTATAATCACCGCTGAAGCACATATCGAGAACGAGTTTCATAGGAATTGAACCTGTGCGTTCGGGGCTGAACGGGCCTTCACCTGCGATTGCATCGTTAACGTCAATAACAACACCCTTTTCAGACGCCGCAACACTGATGCCGCCGCCCATATGTGCAACGATAAGGTTCGTGTTGTTGTAATCTTTTTCATGTTCCTTGCAGTATTTCCTTGCAGTTGCCTTAATGTTGAGGCAATGGAAAACGCAGGTGCGCTCCACATCGGGCAGACCTGTTACACGCGCAATGTCATTCCTTTCGTCAACAACAACGGGATCGGCGATAAAGCAAGGCTTTCCGTATTCTTCACCAAGTTCATGGGCAAAGATTCCGCCGAGAGCGGAAGCATGACGGCTTGCACTGGGCAAATGGTAGAGATCGTCAAGAAGTTTTTCGTTGATCGTGTAGACACCGCTCTTAAGAGGACGAACAATGCCTCCCCTGCCGACAAATGCATCCATTGTCGCAAGGTCAATATTCTCTTTTGCAAGCAGATCTTTGATAAGCTTCATGCGCATTGGAGCCTGAGCAATAACTCCGCCCCAAGCTGCAATTTCTTCGGCAGTGTGGCGTACGACACCCTCGTAAACAAGTTTTTCGCCCTCGAAAACTCCGATTTTGGTTGAAGTTGAGCCGGGATTGATCGCAAGTACGCGATAATTCTGTGACATAATATTTCTCCCTTCGTGATTACAGGTTGATTAAAGCGCGGCATATCCGCAGGACGGACGCCGCACGGACTTCCATCTTTTTAATTATATTTCATTTTTTCCTTAATAGCAAGTATATTTAGGGAAACAAAGCGAATTATTCAAAGCATTCCTCAAAAGAGTACTGCCGGATTTAAATTCGGTCCAGTCTGATTATCGTGCCGCATTCGAAAAGCTCTGCTTCATTTTCGTCATGAGTAATAATAACGCGGGTCGTGAACGCATCAATAAACCTTGGAACAATGCGCTTTTTCATGGCATTATCAAGACCTTTCAGCGGCTCATCGAGAATTGCGGCATCTCTGCCCAATCCGCTTCTTGCAAATGCGATCGCGCGCGCAAGCGCAACCCTGCGGCACATTCCGCCGGAAAGTTCTCTTACGGAAAAATTTTCAAATCCGTTTAGTTCAACATCCCTCAGTGCTGTTCCGGCAATCTTGTGAACATTTGTTTTTTCAATCTGCGTTCCGATAAGCGGAATTTCAACATTCTGCCTTGCCGTTCTGTGCTGCAAAAGTCTGTCTTCTTGGAAAACAACTGCAAACCGCTTGTTGTTCAACCCCAATATTTCACCGGAATTCGGTTTTTCAAGGCCAAGGAGAATCCGAAGCAATGTTGTCTTTCCGCTTCCGCTCGCTCCCATAACCGCAATTGCACCGCCGTCAGGAATTTCCATGCAAAAATCAACAAGAACGGGGTGTTCGCCGTCATATGAAAAGCAGACTTTGTTCAACTTAATCATATGTTTCGTTCCTCATCTCTGCCGTATTCGGCATATGCATCGGATTTATATTGCAGTTCGACCTCACAGCTTGCATGCCCGTGTTCAAGGCTCTCGCTTCGCCTCCCGGCCGCGCCTTCCGTATTCTTATTTTTAAAGAGTTTATGCACAAGTAGTTTTTCAAACAGCACACTGATAAGCACAACGGAAGCTGTCCACGCAAAAAGCTCTGCCGTTTCGAGATACAGCTTGCTTTCATATAATGCTCGTCCGACGCTGTTTTTGCTGAGCGCAATTACTTCAGCCGCAACGCAGGATTTCGAAACCAAGACCTGTCGTTGCCGCGGCGGATAAGTAGGGACGAACGGAGGGAAAGTATATTTCCCGAAGTGTTTTTTTCCTGCCGAAAGCATATGCATGCGCAAGCTCCGTCATTTTTTTATCCGTTTGACGCAGTCCTTCACAGACATTAGACCAGCAAATCGGCAGCACCGCAAGAAAAGCAACCGCAGAGGGAGTCACATTGGACGAAAAATACAGCAGGATGAGCACAATGAACGAAGTTACGGGCGTTGCCTTTATGATGTTTTTGAGCGGAGTCAGAAGCACGTCGGCAGCACGTGAAAACGCCGTCAGTGTGCCTGCAAGTAAGCCTGCTGCCATGCCGGCTGCAAAGCCTGCCGCAACGCGCAAAAGGGTATGCAGAATGCTGCGGTAAAACTCCGTTGTTTGCGCAAGCCCGCAAAAACTGCGCACAACCGCCCAAGGCGACGGCAGCAGCAGCTCACTGCCGATCAAAAAACTGAGCAGCTGCCAAACAAGAAGCCAAAACACAATTGCGGCAGTCATGCGAAGCAATGCTCCGCCGCGATGCCGCATTTTATTCCCGTATTTATCTTTTTTGCGTTCAATTGCCATTAAAATCAAATGCAAATTTCAATCCGCTGCGCCGATGTCGGTCATACAGCCGACATCGGCTCAGTCTCAATATATATGTTCATTCTGTCCTGTTTAACACTAAATACCCCGTGTTCAACTCAGATTCCGTAATAAAAATCCTTGTCGGGGAGTTTGCCGCCGATGCTCTTCGGGTTTGCCTCAAACAGAACAGCGAGCATACCTTCAACCGCTTTATGCATCGCTTCGCCTTTGCTGAAACTGATGTTGCAGTTCGGAATTGCTTTTTTTGCAATCTCGACATTCCCGAGAATTCCGGCATCAACGATAAGCTTTGCGGCTTCATCGATATTTTCATTCACAAACGCGGAGCTCTTTTCATATTCCCGCAAAAACTGTTCAATTGCCTCCGGATGTTCGTTCACAAAGCTTTTGCGCGCAATAACAACGCCCTGAACAAGCTCCGTTGAGCAAACCTTGTTCCATTCCTCTGTGAGGTTCAATGCAATGCGCAGGTTGTCGTTTCCGGCAAGAGTTGACGTCACGTTCGGTTCCGGAAGCATGCCGATTTCGGCACTGCCGTTTGCAAGCATGGTTGCCAGCGCAGCGTGCTCGCCGACATAGTTTACCTCAACAGACCCCGCGACTCCGTTTTTATCAAGCAGATAATTAAGGATGTATTCGGGAGTTGCACCCTGTCCGGTCGCATAAACAGTTTTGCCTGCAAGATCAGCCACAGAGTTCACCTCGGAACCCGCTTCAACAACATAGAGAACACCGAGCGTGCTGACTGCAAGCACCGATATATCGCCATCCAGCTTGTTGTAAAGCACGGATGCAAGATTTACGGGAACGGCCGCAACATCGACTTCGCCGGAAATGATGCGCGGATTCAATGCATCGGGCGATGCTTCAATTAAAACCGTGTAATTTGGGTAATTCTGCTTATCTGCCAGTTTCACCATGCCCATCCCGGTCGGGCCTTTCAGCGCGGCAATGCGTATTTCCGTATCATCCTGCTTTTTTGAGCAGGCGGCGAATGCTGCCAGCGAAAAAAGCATCACGGCGGCGGTGATCATTGCGACAATTCGTTTCATTAAGTTCTTTTTCATGTCCTTCTTCATAACTTTTTCTCCTTTTCACTCTTTTCAGCGGTATTATCAGAGCAAAATATACTCTCACAGCCTTCGGATTTTCTCCGTAAGTCTTTGCAATTCTGCTTTGAATAATGCTTGGATTGTCCGTTTGCGTGTAAAGCAGGCTTTCGGGTTATACTAAGGGAACTTTGATTTACGGTTATTCGCGCAGAAAAGGCTCAGGTTCGAGCCGTTTTAACGCAAAACCGATTATTCCAAGGCAATACGCCCGTCGGCAGCGGCTTTAAATGCAGATTGTGCACGCTGTTATGCTCTGCCTGCGCAATCAGCAAAGCGTCATGCTCCGTTCTGCGGCGCGAAACGGAATGTCAATACGGCGGCTGCATTACACACCTGCATTATAGGATTATTTTTGCGGCGCGTCAACAGGAGTTTTCGAAATATAAATTTCCGAATGCTTCCGGCGCGCGAAATGCACCAATAATCCCGATTTGTACCC
>OJMG01003215.1_pt1 | contig 12659 bp, 5 predicted proteins | sample 1597141 | NCBI WGS metagenome assembly OJMG01 (sample SAMEA2452119, study PRJEB22498) | human gut metagenome | biome: human feces; feature: human gut; material: feces | place: Australia | collected 2012 | reverse complement strand
GTGGAATCGGATTTCTGACCTGGGATGATATCTGCGAACACAAGTGGCATTTTCATCGCTATCGGGTACAGAGCAAGGTAATCCTTGTCATAACGGGCTTCCTTATTGTTGTGCCTGCTGCATTTTTCTTTTTTGAGGACTTTTCTGCGCTTCCAACAGGAACGCAGCTTCTGGTATCCTTTTTCCAGTCTGTCAGAATGGTCGAAGCGGTTTTGACAGTATTGCAATCAATCCTGCGTTTGAAAAACTGGGCATTATCGCGTTGACGAAAGGTTGCGACAGCATTGGCAAGCAGAACCGCCAGTGTCGTTGTTTTCATGCCGCCTGCTGTAGAACCCGGAGAACCGCCGATGAGCATCAAAAGGATCATCACGCCCTGCGACGCGCCGGACATCGCGGATAGATTTACCGTGTTGAAGCCCGCTGTCCGCGGCGTGACGGACTGAAAAAAGGATGCCAGCAGCCGGTTTTCAGCGGGAAGCGCGGAAAAGTCTGAAAAGAAGAAAAACACAGCAGGCAGAAAAATCAAAAGACCTGTCGTGACGAGAATCACCTTGCTCTGCATTCGGTAGCGGTGAAGCTGCCACTTGTTTTCGCAGATATCGTCCCATGTCAGAAATCCAATGCCGCCAATCACGATCAGCAGCATAATCGTGATATTGATTACCGGACTGCCAGCATAGCCGGTAAGAGATGGATAGCGGTTGCTTTCTGTCCCAAGAATGTCAAACCCGGCGTTGCAAAAAGCAGATATGGAATGAAACACCGCCATCCAGACGCCGCGCCATCCATAGTCCCGGCAGAACGCCGGCAGCATGGCAAGCACCCCCAGCAGTTCAATCAGAAACGTCCCTCGCAAGATGAAGCGTGTCAGACGGACGATTCCGCCTACCTTTGGTGCTGAGATTGCATCCTTCATGGTGCTGCGCTGCATCAGAGAGATTTTTCGCCCGGACAGCAGCGCAAACGATGCTGCTACGGTTACGACACCAAGTCCTCCGATTTGGATCAGCACCAGAATAACCGCCTGCCCAAAGGTTGACCAGTAGCTGCCTGTATCCTGCACCACAAGCCCCGTCACGCAGACGGCAGATGTCGCGGTAAACAGCGTTTCATTGAATGGCGTTACACACCCGGCTGTTGTGGAGATCGGCAGCATCAGCAGCAACGCTCCGAATAGAATGACCCCGGCAAAGCCAAGTATTATGATTTGAAAAGACGAAAGACGACGTTTTCGACGAATGTTCTCTTCCGGCATAAAGGCAGCTCCTTATTTCTGTTATCGTTATATTATACGGTCGGAGACTTTAAGGTTGGATAAGGGACATTTGCAGCGTATTAAGATTGAATAAAGATTGGGAGATTGCTTGTGCAATGCTTTTCGCCTGCCATGCGAAGTGCTTATGAACATTCGGTTACAAGCAAATAAACTCGTATAACAAGCAGTAACCTCTTGCATGTGTCAGGTGACTGTATGAATACAATGCCCTGCACCGATTCCTATTCCTGTCTGTGAATCTCCTTTTCCCGCCGCTTTTGATAATCCTCCAGGTATCGATCCAGATAAACCTTGTTGACGGTGGCCAGGATCGTGTTGCGAAGAAGATCCTTTGCATCGGACTGCGTCTTACCGATTCCATCTCTCGCCGGGGCTATACCGAACGCTGCACCGAGCATATTCTCAAATTCATCACAGAAATAGTCATAGGCGGTCTGAAGGGGATAGTTATCCTCCTGTATGCCGAACATCAATCGAAGCCCTTCAAGCTGGACAACGGGCTTGACTACGGCAATGAACATGAGTCGTGCGAGGTGTTCCGCTGTGTATGCTTTCTTTATCGGGGATGGGATCAGACCCTGTTTCACATAATTGCTCACCATGGAGCTTGTCAACTCCGATTCCCCCAACGGCGCAAGGTGAGCGTTGACATAGCGCACCACCTGCTCCAGATAAAGCCCGACGTTCGGGATCTGCTCATAACGCGGCAAGCGGAAACCCTCAATATTCTCTATCATGCTGTTCACTTCCTTTTCCATGCAAATATTATACATGTTTTTCGTTAAACTTTCAACTGTTTTATATAAGCTTTTTACAGGTTTTTCGAAAGCTGTTGACGGAATAATAAAAACCTGATAAAATACCTGTGTCGATTTGCAAAATCGGGTGAAATGCTTCTTGTTATTAGGAGGACGTACAATGAATCGGTTTCGTATTGTCGCAGACTCAAGCTGCGACCTTCTCACGCTGGACGGAGCAGACTTCGTCAGTGTTCCGCTTACCATACGCACAGACACGAAGGAATTCCGCGATGACGCTTTTCTCGATGTGAACGAGATGGTCACTGTACTGCGCGGCACCAGGGGGCGTTCTTACAGTGCATGTCCGAATATCGCCGATTGGGAAGATGCCTTCGGTGAGCGTGGCGATGTAATCGCCTTCACCATCACCGGCAGCCTTTCCGGCAGCTACAGCGTGGCGTGTGCTGCAAAGAAGCACTGTGAGGAGCTTGATTCCTCTCGCCGCATCTGCGTGGTGGATTCTCTGTCGGCCGGACCGGAGATCGCGCTCCTCATAGAAAAAGCACGGTCTGAGATGTGCGCAGGCGCCGACTTTGACGATGTGTGCAGGGCTATCCAAGTATATCGTGAGCGAACTCATCTGCTCTTTGCTCTGGAATCCATGCACAACCTTGCGCAGAATGGGCGGATCGGCAAGCTGGCGGCAGCCATGGCCGGCGTTTTGGGTATCCGTGCTGTTGGGCAAGCCGGCTCCGAAGGGACACTTGAGATGCTTGGTAAATGCCGCGGGCATCAAAAAACTCAGAAATTCATGCTGCACGAGATGGAACGGCTTGGCTTCAAGGGTGGGAGTGTTCGAATTGGACATTGTCAGAACGCAGCCTTTGCGCTGGAACTTTGCAGCGAGATTCAGCATCGGTTCCCGGGAGCGGATGTAAAAAGCTATCCGCTGCGGGGCCTGTGCAGCTATTATGCCGAGCGCGGCGGGATTATGCTGGGGTTCGAGTCGTGAAAATAGGCCAAGCAAAGAAAAGAGAGCGATCTGTCGGCGTTTCGCATCTGATCGTGCGCATTCTGACCCTGCCCCCATTATCATCGGTATAACACTGCTTCTGATGTATATCCCTGCGGAACTTTTGACACTGCGTGAGCTGCTCCTGTGTGAGTTGTTTTTGCTGCTCATCCCCATGGCAGCATACCCCATGCGGGAAATATTCCGTATTGGAAAGGATAGGCGGAAAGGTCAGCGCAGCACGGCAACGGAGCTGCTGCAAACATCACTTGATTTTGCAGCAGCTCCTTTGAGCTTGTCAGTATTTGATTGTTTCGATTCCGCACCGTGCCCGCACCGTTAAAGACATTGATTCTACTGACTTCCGCAATGTTTTCTTATCCGATGCTGCCGTTTGCGGAACGCTGTTTTTTTATTTGCATCACAGCTTATCCGAGCAGTTCAATGCCGAGTGCGTGACGCAGTATCCTGACAGCATCATTCACCGTTACCTCACCGTTGAAATCGACATCGGCAAGGCGGCACTGATTCTCAGTGAGTTCAATAATGCCCATCGCTTTACGAAGTGCCATAAGAGCATCAATGCCACTGATGCAGCCGTCCATATCGACATCTCCGAGCAAATGGTAGACGGTAGAAACTGTCATATCGTTCATAACGGGTTCTCCGTCGTAATCCCATCCGCAGAAGACATAACCCTGATGTTCAGGTGCAGCGGGGAATTCGCCCGAATCGATAACATCTCCCCTGCCCACAGTCAGCGTGCCGATAACCGCATTGTTGTTGAGGCTGTCAACGAAAGTCACCGTGTAAGCAGTCATGGACCAGCGTGCGTTCAGTGTGATATTGCCGTCAACAAGATAAACAGTTTCATCAGTATACCTTGTGCCGTTCTCATCAAACCAACCTATGAAGTCAAATCCTTCACGGGTGGGAACAGGCAATGTACCAACGGGTTGACCGTAAGTTACTGTGATTTCCGCAGGACTGACTTCGCCGCCGCGTGCATCGAAGGTGATGGTATAGTCGTTAATCGTCCACGTTGCTGTATATACAACGTTTTCGGTAACAAATTCCGCAACCTCGGGTGTCCACCCCGCAAACGAATAGCCTGCACGCATGGGAGTTCCGTTGAAGTTCGGAGTATGCGAACCCTCCTGAGCAAAGTACTGCTGATCTGCAAAGATAACTTCGCCATCTACACCATCGGTGTACCTTACAGAATAACTCGGAGTTGAGTTAATAGCAAGGCCGTTGATGTCGATACCGCTGCCGAGAATGTCCACAAAATGAGTCTCTCCGGTGTCCGTCATTGAGTAGATGTTGTTTGAAGCATCCGTTATGTAGAAGAGATCGGTTGTTGCATCATAAGCCATTTCGGTTGCACCCGCATAGACATTAACGCCAACGCCCGACATAACGACTGTCCTGTCTGTAAGATACTTGTCGGAGTACCTAATAAGCTTGGGAACAGAGGTTGCCCAATCATTGCCCATTGCGTAAACAGCACCGTCCTTCACTGCAACACCGACCATTGTGCAGTAATCGGAATCCATAATGTAACCGGACATGTAATTTGTTCCGCCCGCCTGCAAAGTTGCAGTATTGTATTGGAACATATAGAATCCGCCGACCGCATAAAGAAGTTCGTTATCCGGATCGTATGCAATATCGTTGATGCCCGTCCATGCTTCGAGACCGCCTAAGCTCACGCTTTGGCGGGTCAGTATGTCGTATCGGTAGAGTTGATAAGAAGATCCGCTTTCAACGACATAGAACAGGAAGTTATCGCCGTATGCAAGACCCTTAATCATCGAACCGCCGCTGAATTCAGCGATGGTTATCGCCGTCTGTGCGGGCAGAGCGGGATTGAATGCGATCAAAGCATCTCTGTTTGCTGAAACAGTGTATGCAACGGAGGAAGCCCCGGGCTGTTCAACTATTTCAACCGTGCATTGTGCAGATACACCTGTTTGGTTGCTTGTGACCGTTATTACAGTGCTGCCGACTGCAGCACCGGTTACAAGACCGTTTTCGTCAACGACTGCAATACTTTCATCAGCCGACGTCCAAGTTACGCTCGTATCTGCCGCGTTTGAAGGACGTACCCTCGCTTCAAGCTGTGCAGTTCCGCCTACATAAGTGCGAGCAGAAGTCTTGTTAAGCAATATGCCGTTAACGGTGCTCTGCGGCAACTCACTCTCATCCGGAATGAAGGCCATAAGTCCTAAGAATGCTTCACCGTACTTAATGGATGAACCTTCGCGTGTGTAGAGGCTGATTCCTCCGAGATTTACCGAATACGGTTCCTCGCCAAGCTGAATCATTACAACGCCGCTTGCATACTTAAGCCCCTGTGTGCTGTATGTTGCATTGAGATACAGCCTGTTCGTACCATAGTCATACGCCATCTGAGAATTGTACTGCATGTTGCCGTAGTAGTTGTTGCCCGTGAAGACACCGGCGCCTGCAATCGTCATGAACTCCTCATACTCGCCCGTCACCTTATCCACCGTATATATAACGGTCTGTGAAGAGTCGTTTGAAGGAGATCCTGCTGCATAGAGCTGTCCCTGCGCATCACACGCAAGAGCATATACGGGTCTGTTAAAATCGAGCTGTGCAATAACGTTTACACTGCCGGTATTCAGGTCAACCGTCACAAGCGACGCAGGGCACTGAACTGCCTGATCGGTGCTGTACTCGTAGGTATGGTGAAGCGTAAGGCCGTACAATGTACCTGATGCATAATCCATTGCAAGTGCGGTAATCTGATCATTGTAAGTATCAATGTTCGCCGTACCTATTGTCGTGTAAGCCGAAAGATCATTTTCATCGATCCTGAGGAAAGCTCCCTTATCATTGAAGGCATAGTAGTAACCGTCATAGTAAACGCCCGAACGCAGCGAGTAGACGCTTATCATGCTCTTGTCAACAAGCATGTGCCTAAGGTCATAATCATTGCCGTGAATCCAGAAATCATAGTAGCTTGTTCCTCCCTGGTCGAGGTTAAGGAAGGCCTTAAATTCGCCGGCTGCTTCAAGAACCGTAATCTCTATGGAGTCAGTGTACAATGTGTCATCGTTTTTGTTTTTCGTCGTAACCGTAACTGTTGCCGTACCAATGCCAATAAATGTCAGTTTGCCGAATCTATCGACAACGACAACTTCTTCGTCGGAAGATACCCATGTTTTAACCTGGTTGGTAGGTCTGAGAGGTTCCGTCACAACGTTGAGTTGGAGCGTCCCTCCGGCAAGACCTACAGCCGACTCACCGTTGGTTATCGTAATGCTTTCAACGGGGATGATCTGCGTTTCAGGTTCATTGTCGGGAATGGTGAAAATAACCGTTTGCTCTACACCGGCCTTTGTTGACACATCGCCCATGTCAATAATGGTTGCGGTCGTCCTGTCGGGTTCCCATTCGTCCGGACCGAGTGTGACAAGGTAGAGGGGTGAAAGTCCCTTGTTCATGCACGGGTTCCAATAGATGTTGCCGGTGTTGTAGTCATAAGTCATGCCTGCATAGAACCAGCTGTCACCCGAAGCACTGCCGAGACGAGTTGTTGACAAAGTATCGGCATCAACAGAGTAAAGAGTTGAACTCATGTCTGCAATGACGATCATTCCTTCTGCCGTGACGCACATTGCCGTTGCAATGGCGGGTCCGCCAATATCGCCGGAGAAAGTTCCGAGCGGGTCAATCGACCCCGTTTCAAGATCCACAATGCACAAACCGCCGTTTGTAAGATCAACGCCGTACATACGACCGGTGTTGTAATCAAAGCCGATGTTTCCAACTTCAATACCGATGGTGTATCCGATTTCTTCCGGTTCACCGATTACAGTTTCAGTGGGAACCGCACCCTTTGTAACAGGACTGCGATAAAGCACCGAAGCACCGCCGAAAGTTCCGTCCGGAGCGGTACGTGCCTGCACCATTACAGTGTAAACATATCCGTTGTAATATGCACCGCCCTGCCAGAGCGCATTGGCAGTGACATTTTCTCCGGATGTCGGATCGTAATATGTTACCATGGGTTTTCCGAGTGATGTTATTGCAGTGGGTGTTTTGTCAGCATACGTGAACCATGTGAATCGGTTGCCGATGTTTGAAAAATCTTCAACAACAAAGCCGTAGAGGGCATCCTCCGCTTTCACGACTTTGATCTTGCACTCCGAACTGTAATCCACCCAAGCGGGTACCGTTGTGCCGGTTTCATTATCCCAATGATAGGGATCCCATACCTGACCCGTTGCGGTGATAACTGCGTCTCCTTCCGAAACTGCCGTTACAAAGCCATTGGCATCAACAACGGCAATGTTCTCATTTGATGTTGACCACATGACGCCGTTTGCTTGCGCATTCCACGGCTGCCACGCGACTTTAATCTGGCGAGTCTGATTTTGAACCATTGTTGTGGAATACGGCTCAAGTGAGAACCCGGTCGCATTGATTCCCATTTGGAAGAGATCGGATTCAATGCTGTTGGGAATGAACAAACATGTTTGACCGCCGGGGCCATAGGTTCCGACTTCGGTGCATGCAGCAGTTTCGAGGTTGACGGTATACGTTACGTTAATATTTACATATACGGCACCCTGAGGAACCTGACTGTGTGCAAACCAGTACATTGTATCCGTGTTGTGGTCGTAGCCCATTGACTGAATAACGTTTGCTCCGCCAAAACCCGGATAATTTACAAAATCTGTTTCCCCAATGAGTACGGTTTCCGCACCGTTGCCGGCTGCATTGAGTTCCAATGCATACAGACAGCCGTTTGTACCGATACCGTAGATGCTGCCTTCGGTCGTTATTCCGAGACAGAGAATCTCCGATGAACCGTTTTCGCCCGTGATCGGCCCAATCTCGTCAACAAAGACCTGGTTGTTCCACTTGGAAGTCCAAATCTTGTACAATGCATTGTAGCCATCGTCCTTTCCGTCGTTATTGTTATCTCCCTTGTATGCCCAACCGACGGCAAGAAGGAAGTCGGTTCCGGAAGCGGAATTCCACGGATCAAGCAGAGCTGTTCTTGTATCGGAGTAATCCATTGCCATATCGTAAAGAACCCATACGCCGTTTTCGCCGACTTTGCCGCTTTGAGCAACAAGAGTCTTTGTTTTCCAATAGGTTCCCGACGGAGTCACCAGCTCCAGTGACCCGGTCCCCGCATTCTGCGCGATAAGATAGCCGTTAACATATTCGGCTGAATAATACCTGTTCGCAGAATCGAATGTTTCGTTTCTCGCATCGGAGAGGTCAGTTTTATTCGCACTGAACCAACCGCCTTCAACCGCTGCCGCATCGTAAGTCTCACATCCGTAAATGCGGCTGCTGTCCAACGCAGCGGGACCCGTGTCGCCGCCGGTATGATCGCCGAGGTTAAGGAATGCATCGATAACAGTTTCGTTGCAGGCGTAATCAGCAACAACAACGGTAAATTCATTGCCGAAGCCGGTAATGTCGAACCTTCCGCTGAAAACTTCTCCCGGAGTGTTTTCAACCTCGAACTTGCCCATGATCGTGCCGTTGCTGCTTTCAAAAAGAACTGCCGCAATGTAGCGATTTTCAAGCAGCTCAAGGTTAAGATAGGTACGTCCGTTTTCTTCGTCGAAAGAAACTGCGGACTGCAAATCCGCGCCATTCAGTATTTGCGGTGCGGCGGAGTCGAGAGTCACATCAAATACGATGCTGTCGTCAACAAAATCGTCGCCGTCATCGAGGTAGGCTTCCATTTTGTATGTTACAACAGTTCCGTCGGGAAGCTCGTTGCCGTCCAAGTCTTTCCCGTCCCAAACGTCACCTTCTCCTGCAAGCAGGTAGCCGGGAATAACCTGTCCGTAAGCAGCGTTATAGTAACTCTTTGTCTGGTATTCTCCGCTGATGTCAAAGTAAACATCGCCCGTATTCCTGTCGGTCACGGTGATCCGGAGAGTGCGCGCATTTCTTAACATACCGTAATCAATTTCAGCGAGGGGATTGCTGTAGGAAAATGCATTATATGCATCTCCTGCTCTGCCGGTTCTGATGTACGGGTTTGTGCCGAGCTGTGCGTTGTTGGTGAATATCCTGACGGGATAGAGACTGTATTCCGATTCTTTTTCGCTGTCGAAAATGTCCGCCGCGGACCAATCGCCGTAGAAACCGACAATGGGCATTACCAGCGAAACGGGTTGTTCAGCTTCCGAACCTGAAACAGGAACGGCATAGACAAAGCCTTCAACGAATATTCCGTTGGGGAATCTGTTCATGTATTCTTTGTCGGCATCAGTCAAACTGATTTCCGCATTAACTGTTACCCTGCCGTTTGCCGGAACGTTAACGGTATTTCCTCCTTCAAACGTTACACGGGTCGTAAGACCGTAAGGTGCAGCGGCAATAAACCTATCTCCGTAAATGCTTTCAGTCAGAAGAGAGCTGTCAAGCGTATATGTCAAAGCTTCGTCCGTGAGGTTGTTGATTTCGAAACTGAAATTGAAAATGCCGTCTTTACTGTCATTATCTCCTATTTCAGCCTTCGGTCTTCCCTCTGAAGCAGAAGTGCCGGTAAGGTATGCCTTTGTTGTGGTTGCCTTAACCAAATCGGCAAGGCCGCTGCCCTGTGCACGAGGTGAATACTCAAGTGTGTCGGTTGCAAACAGGGGATTTGCGGTGCTCATAAGCAGAGCCGCAGCAACTCGCCTTTGTTCAGCCCCGGAAAGTTCAGGATAGTTTTCATCCAAATACTGGATAAGAACAGCCATTGCACCTGCAATCTGCGGTGATGCCATCGACGTTCCGCTCATGTTTCCGTAATAAGAACCCGATATTGCAGGATCGACCGTCGAATAAATACTTCCGCCGACGCCTGAAATTTCAGGCTTAAGCTTCAAATCCGGGGTTACTCCCCAGGAAGAGAAGCTGCTTATCGTTCTGTCGATATGGAAAAGCTGTGTGTCCGCATTGCAAACTCTGAACACGGCATTGCCTGATTCTGCTTGGGTAAGCAAAGCCTGACCTGCCGCTTTCGTTACGCTGACAGCAGGGATATTGCCCGCACCGTCATTTATCTGCATGTTTACAATGCCCACGGTGTTGTTGTAAACGACACATGCAATTGCACCGTTAGCCTGAGCTATGCTCTGCTTTTCAGGGAAAGAATTGCCTCCTCGTGAAACAACGGCAACCTTACCGTTTACGTCAATGCCTGCATAATCTGCCTCAGTGCCGTAACCGGGAACCATAACATATTCAAGTTCACGGTTTCTGAAATTTGCAATGAAGCTTGTTGCAGAGGTTGCTGCTGTATCCTGATAGCCGAAATCCGCCCCGCCGACAGTGATGTACAGCTGTTCGTAACCGTCGTTATCAACGGAAGCAACGGAGATGGCAGCACTGTACGTTGACGGAGTACCGACGAGACCGGTATCGGGGTTCGGAAGAAGAGACATGTTCATGCCCCACCTGTTGCCGTATGCATTGTTTGTATCGTTGCCGGCAGCGATAATAATCTGAATGTCGGATTCGAGGAATTTGTTCATCGTTTCCATCATGGTGGGAACATCGGTAAAGCCTGCTGCAGCACCGAGTGAAAGGTTTACGGTATCGACTTCAAGCCTTACGCAGTCTTCCATTGCGGCAAGTATTGTTGCCCAACCTGCACCGCCGCCGGACTGGAAAACCTGCATAACGACAAGCTGTGCGTCCGGAGCAACACCGACAGCCTTACTTCCTTCAATCTTGTTTGCCGCAGCAATACCTGCAACATGCGTTCCGTGATCCGAACCTGCATATGTGTTCGATACGTCAAAATCAGCTGTGGCATAATTGAAGATGAACGGAAGCTTCGTGTTGTAATACGAGCGATTAAGCTTCGGGGTGCTTTTGCCCGCATTAAGCGTATACCAAATATCATCGACGCTCTGTCTTGTGATAGGGTCATCAAGCTTGTCATCGGGCAATGCGGCGAAATTCGGGTGTGTAACAAGGATTCCTGTGTCAAGAATCGCTATTCTCATGCCCTTTCCGCCGTAGCCGGAATTGTTGAGTATGTCCGAACCGATCATCGTTGAAGCGTTGTTTGTAAGCGGTGCAAGATCATAATCCGTTTCCGGCAAAGCAAAAGTCGGTGCAACATAAACGCTTTCAACACCGTTGAGTGCCTCAAGCTTTTTCCTGTTGCCGTATGCGGTCGTGACGGAAAAGCCTGTCATTGCAACCGTATAATCAAAACCAAACTCGTGCTTTGATTTGCCGAGAGCCTCGGCTGCCTGCTTTTTCGCAGAATCAATCGCCTTGATTTGTTTCGACTCCTGAGACTTGACTGCCTCTGTTCTTTCGGAAATTTCCCTTACAGAGTAGTTTCCAAGCAATGAGGCGGACTTCAAAACAACTATGAATGTCACCTCGTCGCCGGATCTCAACGATGCGGCGGCATCGTTTTCGGAGAAGGGGGTGCTTGAAAGCTCGAACCTGTCGGTATTCAGCTTTCCATGATGTGTGTTCGCAGTCGAACCCTTGCCTTCACGTCCGGTCGCAAAGCCGCTTTTACTTTCGCGTGCCGTGAGGGAAAGAGGCCCGTCGGCTGTGCCTGCTATGCTGCTGCTTGTTTTCGCGATCAAATTCATCGGAAAACAGCTGACGAGCATAACGAGAGTCAGCAATAGTGCCAAAACTCTTCTCTTCATTAGTGTACCTCCTTGTGATTAATACTGATGTTCTTTCGGGCAATCCAACCGAAAGAATCCGTCATCAAGCATATATTAACATAGTATACCTTTTATGTCAACAGTTTCGGTGTGGGTATACCGATTATTCTCGGCGCCGATGATTGGCTGCACACGGCCTGCAAAAACATTTACAGCCGTTATAGGCAGCAGAGGGAGAAATACGCAGCTTTACGGCAGGAGCAGAGCATGAGTTGTCAGAGCAACATTCTGTCAACATGACATAATTCACTGTCCGCACCTTCCGTCCCCAAAATGATGACTTTCCTCCGGAGAATTTTTTGTTTCAGCGAAACAACTGTCCCTTGTGACAGTGACAAGAGTCGGAATATGCATTATAATGGTATCACAAGATGCTCGGTACGTCTTTCAATCGTTAAGCGATCGGAAGTTGCTATTGCAAATTAGGAGTAAAAAATAAAAATAATACATGCAAACTTGCAAGACCGCTCGTCGTCACCGTAGTGGCTGCGGTCATCGCAGGCACTCTCGGCATCATGACATCGGCAGAGGGCTGTACGATTGCCCGGTATGTCGGCGTCAAGTACTCTGCTTCCGAGTGTCACGGCAGAGAACGACTACGGTTCGCTGGGCAACCCCTATAGCTTCAGCGACCCCCCGATGGTGCTGTTCAACGGAGAAACCATCACGGAATACTCCGACATATACCCCGGCAGTACCGTGGAGAATATAAAAACCGGCAGCAGCCTGACGGTATGCCGGAAAACAGCGGACGGCGGCAGGATGTCCGCGAAATATGGCAGAACGAGCGAGAAAGCCATCTGCGCGCTTCTCAAGTCCCTTTACCCGATTCTGCCGAGAAGGAGTCACAATGAATGAAAAACCGAACCCCCCGAAGAAAGATATTTATTCTTATCTGGCGGTGCTGCTCTGCTTCGCCTTGTTTGTGGCAGGCGTCT
>OJMG01003209.1_pt1 | contig 12708 bp, 10 predicted proteins | sample 1597141 | NCBI WGS metagenome assembly OJMG01 (sample SAMEA2452119, study PRJEB22498) | human gut metagenome | biome: human feces; feature: human gut; material: feces | place: Australia | collected 2012 | reverse complement strand
AATATTAATAATTAATCAAACAACAATCATGAAAAGAGTATTATTTTCAATGGTTTTATTGATGGCCGTTAGCTTATCATTCGCTCAAATGAAGAATGTAAAAGAAGCCAAAAGCATTGCCAGTGATGTAAAACCGAATTTTGGTCAGGCTGAAAAGCTGATTAATGAAGCTATTAAGAATCCTGAGACTAAAGATCTTCCTGACACATGGGACGTTGCTGGATTTATTCAGAAACGCTTTATCGAAGAAGAACGTGACAAGAAAGGCGTTTTGAAACAGCCGTTTGACACATTAAAGGCATACAATAGCATTTTGAAAATGTTTGAGTATTATACTAAATGTGATGATTTAGCTCAAGTACCTAATGAAAAAGGTAAAATTAAAAACAAATACAGAAAAGCAAATGCTTCAACTATATTAGTTGAGCGTCCTAATTTGATTAACGGTGGTATTCAATACTTCAACCTTGATAAGAATAAGGAAGCTTTGCAGTTCTTTGCAACATACGTAGAGTCAGCTTCTTATCCTATGTTAGCAGAACAAAATTTAGCTAAAACAGATACTCTTCTGGCACAAATTGCATATTACGCAACATTAGCTGCTGACAGAGTAGGAGACAAAGATGCAATTATTAAGTATGCTCCTGCTGCTTTGGAAGATAAGGATGGAGGTAAATTTGCAATGCAATTGATGGCAGATGCTTATAAAGCTAAAGGTGATACAGCTGCATGGGTTAAATCATTGGAAGAGGGTATTTTAAAGTTCCCGGGAAATGACTATTTCTTTGCGAATTTGGTTGATTACTACACTAGTTCTAACCAAGCATCTAAAGCAATGGAATTTGCTGATAGAATGTTATCTACTGATGCCAACAACAAGTTATATTTATATGTAAAAGCATATCTTTATCATAATATGAAAGAGTATGATAATGCTATTGAATTTTACAAAAAAGCTATCGCTGCAGATCCTGAATATGCAGAAGCATATTCTAATGTAGGACTGGTATATTTGATGAAGGCTCAAGATTATGCTGATAAAGCTACAACAGATATCAATGATCCTAAATATGCAGAGGCACAGGCTACAGTGAAGAAATTCTATGAAGAAGCTAAGCCATTTTACGAAAAAGCCAGAGCTTTGAAGCCAGATCAGAAAGATTTGTGGTTGCAGGGTCTCTATCGTGTTTATTACAATTTGAACATGGGGCCTGAATTTGAAGAAATTGATAAGATGATGAAATAATTATCATTAATCAGTTATTATAAAAAAGACTATCTCAATATTAATGAGATGGTCTTTTTTATTTTTATCTTAAGTTTTGATGTTTTTGAGGGGAGAATGAAAAAGCGGCATCTACATTTATTTTTGGGATGCCGCTTTTATTTTAGAGAGAGAAGAGAGAGTCGTTATTAGTATTATCTTTTTTTTCTATTAAACATAATCATCATTATTCCCTAAACGTAAACAACTTATTTTGCTTCCTTCCGATCAACCGTTAATAACAAGCAATGGCGTATCGGAATGGAAAATCATCTTACGAGCGATACTTGGATTAAATAAGCGAGCAAATATATTTCTTTTATAGGAAGTTAATGTTATTATATCTATTTGATTATCTTTGATATACTGATCAAGTCCTTTCAATAGATTATCATTCATTACCACATCATAATGGATTTCAAGCCCGGGATATTGTTTTTGGAAATAATCCTTGATACCAGCAAGCTTAATTTCGTTCCAAGTATCCTTTGATTCAGCCAGATGTATTAATGAGACAGAAAAATGAAAGGATTTCCACGTATTGAAAAAAGCTTCAAAAGCAATCAAGTCTCTTTGATCAAAATTGGTTAGGAAAGCAATGCGTTTTACTTCATTGAATTCTTTGAACGGAGTATTTTCCGGAATGGCTAATACTGCTGTGCGGCTTCTATCAATGATTTCAGCTGTGACACTACCAATCAAGTCGATATCTTTCTGGCTTTTTCCACGTGTACCCATAATGATAACCTTAGGACGTTGCTCCTTGGCGTACCTTAAGATTTCTTCTTCAGGGATACCTTCCCGTAATATACAACTATATTTAATATCAGGGAATTCTCCAGATGCGACTTTTTCCTTTATTTTATCAGATAGTATGTTGAGGTCAGAATGCACCTGTTGGATGATTGTTTTAACAGATTCCTCATCTCCAATCTGATAATTAAAAACGTCACCATATGGTAATGATGAAGCGTATATAGGTGTAAAGTAAACATGCAATAGAATTACTTCAGAATTCTCTGTTTTTGCCAAATTAAAGCCGAATTCGCACGCTTTCATCGAATAACTGGAGAAATCGACAGGTATTAAAATTTTGTTTGATTTACTGTCCGACTTTGGCGTCTTCTCTCCCACTATACTTTCAGATAACCAAGTAGAACTTTCAGTTATTTTTAATGCACGCGGTAAATCACTTTCTTTAATTCGCAGGCGTACTCCTGAAGAGACAACTGGTTGTATTTGATTTACATTATGAATATATGTTTCTATTCCTTCATTTTCGAGGACATTTTTTAGAATCTGAGCTTTTGTATAAGTCAGAATAGCTAAGGTTACTAATTTATCTTCCATAATTTATCTATTTTTGAAGGTAAACAAATAAGAAATCCCAATTGTTTGGGCAATTGGGATTCTGTTTTATATTTTAAATTTGCATAGGTTCGGTAGCTTGTTCTTTTTGCATACTCAAGTTTATTTCATCTAAGATTTTTAGAGCCCGGTCGAGAACAGTTGTATCATCCAGCATTACAAGCCCGCCATCCGGACCGGGCTCAAGATGTATTCCGACACTTTTTCCTTCCTTGAAATTGTGCCCTCCGAAGAAGTTGCGCACTGTATCGACGTGCAAACCAAGTTCGTCTGCTATTCTATGCATGCTACCGCTAGGCAATGAATCTTTAATTTTACGAAGTTCATTAAACGTTATTGTTCTCATGTCTCATAAATTTAATGGTTAATACTATGTGATTTTTTTATCACGCTATAAACTTAAGCAAAAAAAAAGATAAAACAAATTATTTGCTTATCTTTTTTCCTAAATTCATCTATTCTGTTTATGAATTTTATATCACTTCAATAGCGGAAGCCGGTACCCATCCTACTTTGCCGTCTTCCAAGCGAATTTCCTTCCATTCTTTCATTGAATTGTCTTTGATACTGACCTTACGTCCTTCATGAAGAATAAACAAGCTAGTTCCACTTTCACTTGGAGTGCTGCGAACTGTTACGCTAGGATTCATGACAATCGCTTCGTTTCGATTTACCAGACGTTCTTTTTGTTCTGAGGCAAACAGATTAGAACATATCATAACGATCAGGAAAACGATGCCTGCGATAAACCCTACTTTCTTCAGCATAATCTGTTTGGAGAAGATAAAGAAATAAAGAGTGATGATAAATAGAATGAATGAGACAATTCCCCATGTAGCCCATGCATCTACACTCATGCTGTTTATCAGAGCCTTAGTCCATGATACAAAGAAAACTTCCGGAACCGGTTCTACTTTATCTATTGTTTTAGCGCGCGCTACTTCCAGATTGGCACGGATATCACTGTTTCCCGGTTTCATGAGCAAAGCGCGTTCGTAATTGAGTACGGCTTTGGCTATTTCTCCAATTTTATAATAACTGTTTCCTAAATTGTAATACACATCTGCAGACTCTCCATTTTTTAATAAGGACTCATATATCTGGATAGCAGTTGTATAATCATCTTTTATATATGCGGAATCTCCTTCAGCTTTTGTTGCATCTTCCAATTTCGTATCGGGAAATGCATGTGAACCCGCATGGATAGAATCAACTTCAGTTGTTTGTATAGAATCAATGTTTTGAGATCCTTGTCCGAAACAAGTAACTGACATCGATAATAATATAAAAAACAATATTTTTTTCATGACACAATCTCTTCAGGGTTAATGTTTTATTGAATTTTCCATCCTGCTTATCACTTCTATTGAAGATGAATAAACTTTATCCATCGCCTGATTTTCATCCCCCGGAGCGAAACGAGCAAACTCACAATCATTCAATGCATTCAGGAATTCTTTAATTAATTCTTCACTTACTCCATGGTTTCTCAATTTCTCTTCAATATTGTCTTTTGATAAACGAGAGACTGGAATACTTAGTTTGTCACTGATATATCCCCACAATGCTTTCAAAACTTCATCATAGAAAGCATCTTTCTTGTTTTCAGAGAGCAGTTTACCAGCTAGTTTCATACGTTTAGTTGCTACCTTATTAGCTTTCTTTGTCTTCATCTTAGCAACATTAGCGTTTGCTGCTGCCTGTTTGCGGTAGACGATAAAGAATATGATGAAAGCAAGAGCGGGAATGATATAGAACAGCCAATACGTCACTGAGCCATAGAAGAAACTACCCTTAGGCTGGAGAGTTACTTCATTTTGCTTGATGTAACGGATGTCTTCACCCAGTACTTTCAAGTCTTCTTTGTTGGTGAAATTAGCAATCACCTGATCAGCGTTTCCTGCACCTTTTTCAACATTGATTACGTAATCTTCCGTTTTCAATGTCTTGTAAGATTTTGAACGGATATCGAAATAGCTAAAAGAAACTCCCGGAATTTTATAATTGCCAGCATGTCTTGGAATAGCCAGATACTCAATGACTTTATTTCCAGTGAGACCTTCTTGAGTTAGTCTGACTTGGTTATCTACTTTAGGATCATATACTTCAAAGTCATCCGGGAACTTAATTTCCGGATTAGAAATCAGTTTCAAGTTTCCTGTTCCGGAGATCACTAACTTGATGGTAATAGCATCATTGGTTTTCAGCTCTTTGCTATTGATTGAAGATGAGATGTTGAACTCTCCCACTCCACCTGAAAAGCTTGCGGGTTTTCCAGCAGGAAGCGGATTAACATTGATTGCTATTTTAGGAGTAACAATTGATTTCTGAACTCTGACAACATTACTTCCACCATTGAAAAATGCATCGAAAGGATCATCGGATTGGATTGCCTTACCCACTGTCATCTGGAATTGTGCCGGTTCTATAAATAATTTGCCCGATTGTTGGGGAAATAATACAAATTGACGATAGATCGTCGTATTGTAGTTACGTCCCTTATAATGCTCCTGCGTCCATCTTGCGTTAGTAGTCATCTCAATTTCTTGTGAGTGAAAACCTTTAAAGTCAGGAAGTTTGGCATTATTCAGTTGTAAGTCATGCTCTCTGGTATATATTTTATACGTCAAGACGAATGCTTCCTGTTCATATACATTTGTTTTACTGGCTGTAGCTGTAATAAACAAGTCCTGATTGGATACGCTTGTGCCAGATGAAGACGAACGTGCAGATGAACTGCCATCACTTTGTCCTCCATTACTAGCCTGGTCTTGTGGTAACACTTTCACCTTTACAGAGTTGGAAACCATCTGATTACCATCCGCAACAATAGAAGCACCGGGGATTGTATATTCACCGGCGGTATTTGCCATCAATATATAAGTAAATGTAATGCTACTCGTAGATGTGACATTACCATTCATTATCTGTGTACTACTTTGTTGAGAACGGCTCGGCCCCATCAAAACATCGAATCCTTTGATAGACGGCGCTTGAAAGTCTTTTACTTTTTGTGTGGTTACTGTATAAGATAGCCTGAATTGATCTCCTACCACCACTACATCAGGAGCGGAAGCAGTAAATGACACCTTGTCGGCAAGCGCCTGGGTGCTGTATGCTATCAATGCCATCAATATAACAATCAGTTTTTTCATTGCTTATGAAATTTATATCATCAACTTTTATTATTACCAATCTTTTTCCAGACGACCACCCTGAATAACTTTCTGTTGTTTCTTCACTTTGTCCTGCACGTCTTTCTCATCCTGCATTACAGAATTAAGCAACTGTTCAGCATTTTCCTTTGACATCTGATTATCTTGTTTTTCAGGTTTCGGCGGTTGTTGCTGGTCTTTTTGATCATCTTTCTTCTGATCGTTTTGCTTGTCTTTATTTTGGTCCTGTTTCTGATCTTGCTTCTGCTGTTGATCTTTGTTTTGATCCTGGTTTTGATCTTGATCCTGTTGGTTCTGCTGATCTTTCAACATTTTCTGTGCAAGAGCCAGGTTATACCGTGTTTCATGATCTGCAGGATTGTTACGCAGTGACATTTTATAGGCATCTACTGCCTTTGCATAATCCTTGCCAGCTTGAAAAAGTACTCCCATATTGTGATAAATATGTGCCAATTTCATTTTATCCTTTTCTATTTTGCTGGCAGAAGCATATTGCTCCATGGCATCTTGAAACTTTTGCTGTTGTGAAAGCGTATTTCCTAAATTGTACATAGATACAGTCGATTTAGGATTGACTTCCAAAGCCTTGCGGTAATTGACCTCTGCATCGACGAATACACTATCATTGAACAGACGATTTCCTTTACGGATATAGTCACGCTCTGCTTTCTGCGCCGAGATACCGGCAGCTGATAACAGAAAGGCAGCGAATAGAATATATTTCATTTTTAACATACGCATAGCTTACTTCTTATTAGAGAACAGATGAACGTTTTTGAATAATGGATTCTTACGGTCCAAAATTAACATCTCAGCTAGTAACAACAGTAAAATGATCCATGCAATAGCCTGAAACTGTTCATTGAAATCTGTATATATTTTCGATTCTACATCAGACTTAGCCATCTTACTAATTTCCTGGTTAATAGCTTTTTGAGCAGAGTTAGAATTATCCACCCGTACATAGATACCCTTTCCGTCTTTGGCTATTTCCTGGCACATAGCTTCATTCAGGCGAGTTACAATAACATTACCTTCGCGGTCGCGACGATAATCGTTCGTTCCTTCTATCGGAATAGGAGCACCTTCCGGCATACCTACCCCCAACACACTCACCTGAATACCTTTTTCAGCAGCAGCCTTAGCAGCTTCTACAGCCCCGCCTTCATGGTTCTCACCATCCGTGATGACAATGATAGCACGTCCTACTCCTTCTTGTGGAGTAAAACTGCGAGTTGCCAGATTAATTGCTTCTCCGATTGCTGTACCTTGCTTGGAAATCAGCGAAGGGCTGATAGATTCCAAAAACATCTTGGCAGAAATATAATCACTGGTAATTGGTAACTGAGTAAAAGCATCTCCGGCAAATACAATCATACCTACCTTATCATTATCTAACTCATCCACCAATCTGGATACCAGTCTCTTCGCCTTTTCCAAACGGCTAGGCTGAACATCTTGTGCCAACATAGAATTGGATATATCCAGAGCGATAATCACTTCCACTCCTTTACGCTTCACCGTTTCCTGCTTAGAACCAAATTGCGGGCGGGCCAGCAATACCGAGAATAAGCCGATAGCAGCAAAAATGAGCCAGAACTTCACATCCGGACGATATTTAGATACATCCGGCATCAATTGCGCTAACAATTCCGGATCTCCAAAACGTCGGATATTTCTTCGTCTCCTGTAGTTGGAATACAAGTAGAAAGCTGCTAAAAACGGTAACAGCAGCAATAAATATAAATATGCAGGTTCTTCAAATCGAAACATCTTCTTCCTATTTTACGATTTACAAATCACGATTGACCCAACATTCCTACGGAATTTTCTTGAGTATTGAATTACGTAATAAAACTTCCAGCAATACACAAAGGAAGGCAGCCAGTGCAAACCAGCGATAGTCTTCCTCCCGCTTGCTATACTCTTTCACGTTCAGCTTTGTTTTCTCCAGCTTGTCTATTTCTTCATATACCTCTTTCAGTTTCGAGTTGCTCGTAGCTCTGAAATAGTTACCATCCGTAGTACCGGCAATCTGAGTCAATGTTTTCTCGTCGATTTCTACCGGCATATTGATGTACTGTACCGTATTGCCGACCGGATAAGGATATGGAGCCATTCCGTTCGTACCCACTCCGATGGTATATACACGGATACCAAAACTTTTGGCAATCTCGGCAGCTGTCAATGGTGAAATATCTCCCTTATTATTTGTACCATCTGTCAATAAGATGACCACTTTTGATTTGGCTTTACTGTCTTTCAGGCGGGTTACGGCGTTTGCAACTCCCATACCTACTGCCGTACCATCTTCGATAAGCCCACATTTGATATTATGAATCATATCCAGCAATACGGCATGATCTACAGTCAGGGGGCATTGAGTGAACGTTTCTCCGGCAAACAGAGTGATACCAATATTATCATTCGGGCGTCCGTTAATAAATTCAGCAGCTACATCTTTGGCAGCTTCCAGTCTGTTCGGCTTCAAGTCTTCTGCCAGCATACTGGTGGACACGTCGATAGCCAGCATAATATCAATTCCCTCTATTTCGCTGTTTTGCCACTTATTAGTGCTTTGCGGACGTGCAAGTACTACAATTATCAATGCTAATGCAATGACACGTAGTATAAATGGAGCATGCAGCAAATAATTCTTATAACTTTTGGGAGTATGCGCATATACCCGTGCATCCGAAATCTGGAGCGTAGCCTCAGATTTCTTTCGCTTTAAGATATACCATACAATATAAGGTATAAGCAATAATAGCAAAAACAGATATTCAATATTGGCAAAAACCATTTTATTTTCGATTTAACAGTTTACTATTTAGTATTCACACCACATTATGCAAAGAGATCATAAAGCTGCATACCTATATATATAAAAGTACCGATTAATGCTGCAGATAAGAATACAATACCGCAGATTAATAATATTTTGGTACGCAGAGAACGTTTCTCGATGATTGTGATTTCCGTTGGTTGCGGTTTCTGATTCTCCTCTTCCGGTTGCTTTGTCTCGTTGATAAAATCGATTGCGTTAATCAAATTCGCATCGTTTTCATTCATTTGCGGATCATGTTTGGCAAACTTTACCAAATCCGCTGTCTGGAAGAGTTCCTTCAAATCCGATATAGCATCTTTATCGTTCATTTCCAATAACTTATCAATGATTTCAGAAGAAGTCATTTCAAGTGCGTTGAATCCGAAACGATCCTTGATGTAGGTACGAAGAGTATCCGTCAGTTCTGTATAGTATGTCTTCGGCTCTCCCTTCTGCCATACCTTCTCACTCTTGATACGTTCGATTTCTTTCATCGCAGCCTGATGTGGCGGCAACTTAGGTTCTACTTTTATCTTGCGGATAATAGGTTTATTATCACGGATACGAATGATCAGATAGATTAACAGACCGAGCAAAGGTAATGCAAGGAATGAGCAACCGATTAGTCCATACCAGTCTTCCCAGGCAAAAGGTGCTTTCATCACTGTTTTTTGTCCGAAGAACTGGTCCGGATGTAAAGTGTCGACCGGCATCGAATATACTTTCAGTGCCAGTGCTTTTGATCTATATTCTTTGCCATCCACTGTGACGGGCATTGGCGGAAGATAATAGAGAGCTGAATCAAACGAGGTGATAATATATTCCTGAGTGATCAGCATCCGTTGGCGATCATTCAGAAATTGCGTATCCGGTTTGACAGTTTCTATAATTTCTACCCCACGCACCAGCGTATCGGTATAAGCAGGAAAGACAGCACGTTGCTTGGCGTCCATCGCTACTTGTAGTTGTACTTTCGCTTGTTCGCCAATTAATATCTGCAACGAATCTATCTTGGCTTCAACCGTAACAGACTGTGCTACAGTTCTACCCATAGGCAGCAGACATAACAATGCTATCAGAATAATATTTCTATTCATTTTTGATTCCATTAATTTCGTTTGGCAAATAAATTCAACAATGCCTTTACGTAATCCTGATCGGTTCTGACGGATACAGCATCTACGTTACTTTTGGTAAAAGTATCGTTCAGTTCAGTCTGCTTTTGTATCCACCAGTCGCGATGTGCCCGGCGTACAGCTTTGGAAGAAGTGTCAATCCATTGTTCATGCCCAGTTTCTGCATCTTTGATTCGCATCAGTCCTACTGGAGGAAGATCACTGACTCTCCTGTCGTATACTTGCAATGCTACTACATCATGTTTCCTGTTAGCAATGGTCAGCGCATTCTTAAAGCTTTCCTGGTCAATAAAATCTGATAAGATAAATGCAGTGCAACGCCTTTTCATTACGTTTGTCAAATATTCCAAGGCAAGACGAATATTTGTGCGACGGCTTTCCGGTTGGAAATCAATTAATTCACGGATAATATACAAGATATGTTTACGTCCTTTCTTGGGAGGAATAAACTTCTCTATCCGGTCTGAAAAGAAAATCACACCTATTTTATCATTATTCTGGATGGCAGAGAAAGCAAGAGTAGCAGCGATTTCCGTCACCATATCTTTCTTTAACTGCTTGATCGTACCAAATTCCAAACTTCCGGAAACATCAACCATTAACATAACTGTCAGTTCACGTTCTTCTTCAAACACTTTCACATAAGGTTTATTGAAGCGCGCAGTCACATTCCAGTCTATGTCACGTATATCATCACCGAATTGATATTCACGGACTTCCGAAAATGACATACCCCTACCTTTGAAAGCCGAATGATACTGGCCTGCAAAGATATTGTTAGACAATCCTCGTGTCTTTATTTCAATTTGGCGAACTTTTTTTAGTATTTCACTTGTTTCCATTTATACAGTAGTTAATTAGTAGGTAGTTAAGTAGTCATGCATAGATATTTATGACTACTTATTGACTGTATTATAACTACAAATTAGGGTACTTCAACCTTATTCAGAATCTTACTGATGATTTCGTCCGAAGTCATGTTGTTAGCTTCAGCTTCGTATGTCAATCCGATACGGTGACGAAGAACATCATGTGCTACAGCACGTACATCTTCCGGAATAACGTAGCCGCGACGTTTGATGAATGCATACGTACGAGCAGCTAAAGCCAGATTGATAGACGCACGAGGTGAACCTCCGAATCCGATCATATCTTTCAGTTCCTTGAGGTCATATTTTTCTGGGAAACGAGTTGCAAATACGATATCTACAATATAACGCTCGATCTTCTCATCCAGATAGACTTGACGAACAACCTTACGTGCTTCAATAATTTCATCCGCTCTTAGAATAGGTTTCACATTGAACTTCTCACCATTGATATTCTGACGAATAATCAATTTTTCTTCTTCCAACTTCGGATAATCAATGACTACTTTCAGCATGAAACGGTCAACCTGTGCTTCAGGAAGCGGATAAGTACCTTCCTGTTCGATAGGGTTCTGAGTTGCCAATACAAGGAAAGGTTCCGGTAACATGAATGTTTCTTTACCAATAGTAACCTGACGTTCTTGCATTGCTTCCAGCAAAGCACTTTGTACTTTTGCAGGAGCACGGTTAATTTCATCAGCTAATACAAAGTTTGCGAAAATAGGTCCGCGCTGCACTTTAAAAGATTCATCTTTCTGACTGTAAACCATTGTACCGATAACGTCTGCAGGCAATAAGTCCGGCGTAAACTGGATACGGTTAAAGCTGGCAGAAATGCAGTCGGCCAGCGTTTTGATCGCCTTGGTTTTGGCCAGCCCCGGCGCACCTTCGACCAGCGCGTGACCTTCCGCCAGAAGCGTGATGATCATTTTTTTCACCAAATCCTTCTGCCCGATGATCCGGCTGTCCATATAATCTTTCAAACCAACGATTTTATCGCGTATTTCAGACATTTTACCCTCTTGTTTATAGTTTCATAAAGCGCTTTTATTTCCGTAAATAATAATATAATATAGGCAAAGACAAACCAAAAAACAAGAAGTATCCTGAAAATGAGCGACATATTCGACCTGGCCGCCGAAGAGCCTGCGGCAACCTATGACAATACCGCCCGGCTGATGCCGGAACTGCCGTGGTTAAGCGAACTTAACCCCGAACAAAAACAGGCCGTCACCACCACCGAAGGCCCGTTGCTGGTGCTTTCCGGCGCCGGCACCGGCAAAACCAAAGTGTTAACCGCACGGCTGGCTTATATCCTTGCCAACATGAAAGCCAACCCGTGGAACTGTCTGGTCGTCACCTTTACCAACCGTGCCGCGCGCGAAATGCAGAACCGCGCCCGCAATCTCATCGGCAACATCGCCGATTCCGTCTGGATGGGCACGTTCCACGGCATTGCCGTCAAAATTCTCCGCCGCCACGCCGAACTGGTCGGCCTCAAAAGCAATTTCACCATCTTGGGCGAAGACGACCAGCGCCGGCTGATCAAACAGCTTCTCGAAGCCGACGGCATCGACGACAAAAAGTATCCGCCGCAGTCGATTCTCGACAAGATTCAGCTGTGGAAAGACAAAGGGCTGACGGCAGACAAAATCGACGACAGCTTCCGCGCCAACGTCGTCACCGAAGTTTACAAGAAATATCAGGCCCGGCTTTTGGAACTCAACTGCGTCGACTTCGGCGACCTGCTGCTTTACACGTTAAACATTCTGATGTCCGACGCCGGCGTACTGGACGACTACCAGACGCGCTTCAAATACATCATGGTCGACGAGTATCAGGACACCAACGTCACCCAGTACCTGTTTCTCCGTTTGATCTGCCAGAAATACCGCAACCTGTGCTGCGTCGGCGACGACGACCAGTCGATCTATTCCTGGCGCGGAGCGGAAATCGAAAACATTCTGCGCTTTGAAAAAGATTTTCCCGACGCCAAAGTAATCCGGCTGGAGCGCAATTACCGTTCCACCGCCAACATTCTGGCCGCCGCCTCGGCGCTTATCCGCCA
>OJMG01003201.1_pt1 | contig 12730 bp, 7 predicted proteins | sample 1597141 | NCBI WGS metagenome assembly OJMG01 (sample SAMEA2452119, study PRJEB22498) | human gut metagenome | biome: human feces; feature: human gut; material: feces | place: Australia | collected 2012 | reverse complement strand
GTTCAATCAGCTCCATGACCGACATCGTATGCCGCCCCGGTTTCCCGTTTGTCGCCTGCGGCACTTTGATGGTTTTCACAAGATTTTCTGTCTGTTTATCTGTACAGAGAATCTGTGCTAGATCACCAATCGTTACTTTTTTGTCATGTACCTGCACATTTCGATCCACTTTCAGATAAAGTGTCTCACCGCCTGCCTGCTTCATATCGTAGCCTCCAGCTGTATTTTTCTTTCTTCTGTAGTATCTCCTTTGTTTTGTTTTTTATTCCCGGTTATCATCCCTTTCTTTTTCCCAGAATCCGCCTTTACATCCGTTCCCTCAGTTTCCCCAGAATCTTCTTTTCCATCCTGGAAACCTGCACCTGTGTCATATCCAGTTGTTTTGCGACCTGCACCTGCGTTAGGTCTTCAAAATAGCGAAGCCGCAGAAGATCACGTTCTTTTTCTTCCAGCGTACCAAGAAGACTGTTTAAAAGCATATGATCCAGAAGTTCTTCTGAGGCATCTTTTTCTTCTTTTATACCATCCATCAGAGAAATGGCATTTCCGTCCCCCTGGTAAATGGTCTTGTGCAGCGATTCTACCTCGCTTGCAGACTCCATCGCCATCACGATCTCTTCTCTTGTCGCCCCGATCTCTTCTGAAACTTCTTCCAGGGTTGGTTCCCTCCCGTAATCCTTTTCCAGCTTTTCTCTTGTCATGCACACTTTTACCGCCATCTCTTTTAAAGAGCGGCTGACCTTGATCATCCCGTCGTCCCGCAGAAACCGTTTGATCTCTCCTGCGATCATCGGAACTGCATACGTCGAAAATCTGACATCATAGGAAAGGTCAAATTTATCGATTGCTTTTAACAGTCCGATGCTTCCAATCTGTATCAGATCTTCCATCTCACATCCTCTGCCGTTAAAACGCCTCGCGACGGTATAGACAAGTCCCATATTCTGCTGTGCGAGTATATTCCTTGCATCTTTGTCCCCCTTGTGAGAACGTTTGATCAATGCAAGGGTTTGTTCCATCCGATCTCCTTTCGCATGGAAACCGTGGTTCCATGTCCAGGTGTGGATTCGACATGCACTTCATCCATAAAAGCTTCCATAAAGGCAAATCCCATACCGGAACGTTCCATTTCCGGTCTGGTCGTAAACAGTGGTTCCATGGCTTTTTCAATGTCCGGGATGCCGCATCCGGTATCTTTGACCGACAGGCAGAGGGCATTTCCTTCGATATGACAAGATACCGTTATTTTCTCCACCTTTCCGTCATATGCATGTACGATACAGTTTGTGACTGCTTCTGAAACTGCTGTCTTTACATCCGCCACCTCTTCCAGCGTCGGATTGAGCTGTGTCATAAAAGCGGAAACTGCCACGCGGATAAACCCTTCGTTGCAGGAGCGACTGTCAAACTCTATCTTCATTTCGTTTTCATACCCCATGTCTGTTCCCTCCATACATCGCCCCGGTTGTCTGTGGGGTATCCTCGTAAATCCCGACAATTTTATAGATTCCGGAAAGCAGCAGGATCCTGCGTACCCTCTGGTTTACATGAATTGCCGTCACCTTTCCTCCAAGCGACTGCATCAGTTTATAGCGACCCATGATCATGCCGATCCCGGCACTGTCCATAAACACCGTCTCCCTAAAATCAAAGATCACCTGTTTGACTCTCCGGCTTCCCATCAGCTGATCTGCCTCCCGGCGTATTTTCTCTGCACCGTGATGATCCAGCTCTTCCGGAACAAAAATGATCATGTCGCTCCCTCTCATTTTCACAAAATCCTGCATCTTTCTGATATCCCCCAATCTTTTCCGTATACTGTTGCTTCAAGTCGAACGCACGTGAGACTTGGCACGCGATTTTGGTCAGCTTTGCTGACATTTACCCAACAGAATCGCTGTGCATCCTCGCGGAGCGTTTATCTTAGTCGGAGATTGCACTCCCAATAAGACAAATTTGTTGCTCGCTTATAGAAGTGGGAGTCTTCTCCGACTAAGATAAAAAAATCCGGAACGGACAGTAAAAACTGTTTTGTTCCGGATTTTTTTGCGGCAGGATCACTGTATATATCTGCGGAGTGATTTCGTTGAAAATACTGCTCCGGTTAAGATGCAAAACATACAGTTTCAGCCAGTTTCTGGAGCTTGAATGCAGTCATCACATCAAGAGTTCCGGTATAGGGGATGCCCATTGAGGATCTCGAAAAAACAGTGTTGTAAATGACGCATGCTGCCAGGTAACTTCCTTCTACGGTCGGGTGCGAATAGTCACCCATCAGAAGTTTGATCCCATACGAAGAATGGCTGCAGAGCAGAAATGCTGTGCCAACCGGAGCGACGAGAGCATTGTGCTCTTCGGCGATCTCCGCAATCGTACGGTTAAGAATACTCTGGTAATCAGAGCGGTTTGACACGGAATCGTACCGGTTATAATCATTATGCCATTTCCCTGGGGCCCATGTCTGATAAAGGACCATCTTTGCACCGCTGGCCTGAATATAAGGAGCCAGCTTGCGGATGGTTCTTTTCATACGCTGTGGTTTGGAAATCGGATAATAGCGTCGATCCTGCAAAATGACGTAATCCCATCGATGCATACGCAGAAGCCGGTAAAGTTTTCTGCCGTTGGCAGTTGTAGGGTTGCTTGTATTTTTCAGGGAACGTCCCGGATTGGTGAGTGACCTTACGATCACGTTCTGCCCAGAACTCTTGCACAGTTTCCGAAAAATATTTGGCATATGATTTCGCTGTGTATAGCTGTTTCCAACAAATAAAATGCGTGTGGGAGATGTTGGTGCTTCCCTGTGCCCTGCGGCATGTGCTGTGACAGGAATCCAGCACAGCATCATGGCAAGACAAACTATAAAAATCGATTTTTTGATCGGTAAAAACTTCTGCATCAGAATTCAGCAGCTGTCTGCAGGATCAGAACGGCATCGGAAGTGTCTGCAATACCGTCCTGGTTCATATCTGCACTTACGGTTGCAGCATCGTCCAGAGTATCAAGTTCAGCGGCAGAACGAAGCAGCAGTGCACTGTCGTCAGTAGTTACGCTGCCGTCGTTATTTACGTCGCCAAGCAGACGAACGTTTGCAACTTTTTCGGTCAGCAAGGTAACTGCATTGTTGATTGCATCCTGAAGTGCATCCGGGTTGTCATTCACTGCTTTTCCGGCAGCCAGAGCTTCTTCCAGACCGTTCAGTGTAGAAGATACATAGCTGTCTTTAGCAGCAACGATGGCTTCTGCTTTTGCGATGACAGCAACCAGAGCAGCTTTATTTCCGACACGTTCCAGATTGGTGATCGCAGTGATGATATCAGCATATGCCTTGCCGATCGCCTCCGGTGCACGGTTCAGGTCATCAATGACGTCTTTTGCAGCATCCATTGCATCTTTCAGATCTTTATAGCTGTCGGATGTAAAGTCTTTTTCTTCCAGACCGCCTGCGGAAGCAACCAGTTTTTTCAGAGCGGCGAGGTCAGCTCTTTCAGCCATAGCAGCCAGTGCATCCAGCAGTGTGGAAGCAGCACGGTCAACTTCTGTCTGAGTAGCAGATGTGTTTGCATAAACAGCTTTTGCAGCTGTCAGAGCAGCTGTCAGATCTTCGGTGTTTTCATAATCAGCAGCACGTTCCAGAAGCTTGTCAGCAGCATCGATGGCAACGTTCAGATGTGTTTTCTGAACACCGTATGCCAGGTTGTTGACTGCATCGACCAGAGCGGACACAGCACTGTCCATTTCTGTGATGGAAGCATTGGATTTGTCAAGAACAGCTTTTGCAGCAGTTAAAGCACTCTTCAGTGCAGCTGCGGAATCTGCTGTATAAACAGAAAGATCAGTGTCTTTCCATGTGTTGTAGAAATTCAGCAGTGAGTTTTCAACTGCATAATAGGAACTTGGTTCGACTGCATCGTAAGTCAGACCATAACCGAAAGCGTATTTGATATCGGATGTCATCTGACCATTTTCGATAACTGGAACATTAACCGGAAGTTTACCGGATGCAGCGAAGCGACCAAAGATAACTTCTACGCCGGCGATGATGTTCGGACCAAATGCATTATCCGGTTTCAGAGCTTCTGTCGGATCCATACCTTTGTTTCCGTATACAGCTACGATCGCATCAGAATCAGCATAGTTTGCAACATCATAAGGTTTGGAAATACTCATAACGATGGATTTCTTGCCCTGTGCTTTTGCGTATTCTGTGATAGCGGTCGGCTGTGTGGTCAGCCAGTTGGAAAAGTTTGTGGAAACTTCGGAAATAACGATCACGTAGTCTGCATCGTCAATTTTCTGTTTTACCTGGTCAAGGTTTGCAGAAGTGTAACGAAATGTCTCAAAATCTACTTTTCCGCTGATGATGTGATCTGCGATCACACGTCTCATACCAAGTGCGAGTCCCGGAGTTTCGTTGTTGTATGCACCAAGCAGAAGCACTTTCTGTCCTGCCTGCGGTTTCAGCGGCAGAATATTGTCGTTATTTTTGATAACGGTAACAGCCTGGGCAGAAATATTTCTCTCAATGTCACGATTCTGTTCGGAACCAACCTGCTCGTTTGCAACGGCAAGTTTTTCCTCGTAAGTACGAGTATCGCTTGTGTAATTCAGGATGCCTCTCTTTTCTTTCAGAGAAAGGATTCTCTTAACAGATTCGTTGATGCGATCCACAGAGATCTCTCCGGAATTAACAGCAGCTTCTACGCCGTCCAGGATTGCATCCATTTTCGGCATATCTGCCTTGCTTCTGAGGATAGTCGGCATCAGGCAAATGTCAACACCGGCTTTGATGGCACGGATGCAGGCATCGGTTTCGCCGAAGTTCTGAGAAATCGCATCCATGTTCAGGGCATCGGTTACGATGATGCCGTCATAGTGCATTTCGTTTCTTACAAGGTCAGTAAGAATGGTTTTGGAAAGCGTTGCCGGGAGACTGATCTCGGAACCGTCTTTCTTGGAAATGGCAGTTTCTTTTTCAACCTGTGGATACTGAATGTGTGCTGTCATCAGCATGTCTACGCCGTTGTCGATCATTTTCTGGAACGGAACGAGTTCACACTGTCTGAGTTCGTCCAGAGATTTGTCTACACAAGGAAGACCTGTGTGGGAGTCTGTAGCGGTATCGCCATGACCCGGGAAATGTTTGGCAGCAGTAGCGATGTTGTACTTCTGCATACCTTTCATGGCAGCAGTTGCCATGCTTCCTACCAGTTCCGGATCGCTTCCGTAAGAACGAAGGCCGATAACCGGGTTGGAAGGATTGCTGTTGACATCGGCAACAGGTGCAAAGTCTACGTTGATGCCGAGGGCACTCAGCTCGCGTCCGATCACTTCTCCGGACTGTGTTGCAGCGTCCGTGCTTCTGGTTGCACCGAGAGCCATGTTTCCAGGAAGAGCCGTTCCGCTTCCGAGACGGTAAACAATACCGCCTTCCTGGTCGATTGTCAGGAGCAGCGGGATGTTGCTGCCGTCCGTTCCGCCTGTGGCAGCTTCCTGAAGATCCGTTGTCAGTTTCAGTGTCTGATCTGTCTGAGCTACGTTTTCAGCGAAAAGAATAACTCCGCCGAAATCATAATCCTTGATGATCTGAGCCACTTCATCGTTCATCACCTGGAAATTTTTCTGTCCCGAGTCCGATTCTGTCTGCCATTTACGGAAATCAGGCATCATCATCTGGGCGATCTTCTGACGGAGCGTCATTTTGCTCATCAGATTGTCGACAACAGAGGTTTCAGCAGCCGGGTCAGCAGGAGCAGCATTTACAGCTAATGTTCCCAGTGAGCTGACACACATAACGGCTGTCATTGCAGAAGCCATAAAGCGTTTGAGTGTGTTTTTCTTCATTTCTTTTCTCTCCTTTCATAAGATAAATATTAAAGATGTTGAGAATAAAAATGATGCCGGCGAATTGCTTCGTTATAGAGTGATGGACCCTCTCACTCTGGCATCATAACTCAAATTTATCATAGCATATTTAACTGAAAATTCAATGATGATATATGAAATATTTAGTACCTTTTGGCAAATATAAGATTGAGAAAATGACAAATAGAAAAAGAATATGTTTGTCAGGCAACTCTTATAGCTGAACAACTTTTTTGCCTTGACTTTTCCAGAATTTCTACTATATAATAGGGACAGACTAACAGGAAAATAACGCAGAAGAAGACAAGTACGTCTGTCGTAAAAGACACAGAGAGCTCCGGTGGGTGGGAAGGAGTACAAGTAACACAGGCGGAATATCACTTCGGAGTTGCAGACTGAAAGCTGTTTTACAGCATCGCTGAAAGTAAGTCGTGCCGGATTCCCCCGTTATCGGGAACGCATATCGCATTTTGTCGGTATGTTGTAACAGGTGGTTATGAGAGTATTGGCTGTCATCCTTTTACAGGATGGCAGCTTTTTGATTTATTCCTTATAATAAGGACAGGAGGTTACTTATGTACGAAAAAGTTTCGACAAATCTGAATTTCGTAGACAGAGAAAAAAATGTTGAGAAATTCTGGGAAGAAAATCACATCTTTGAAAAGAGTATGGAAAACCGTAAAGAAGGTGAAACTTACACCTTTTATGACGGACCGCCAACAGCTAACGGCAAACCGCATATCGGACATGTTCTGACCCGTGTTATCAAAGATATGATTCCGAGATATCAGACCATGAAAGGCAAAATGGTTCCGCGTAAAGCCGGATGGGATACACACGGTCTGCCGGTTGAGTTGGAAGTAGAAAAAATGCTCGGTCTGGACGGAAAAGATCAGATCGAAGAATATGGACTGGTTCCTTTCATTGATAAATGTAAAGAGAGCGTATGGAAATACAAAGGCATGTGGGAAGATTTCTCCGGAACGGTTGGTTTCTGGGCTGACATGAAAAATCCGTATGTTACCTATGATGATAACTATATCGAGTCTGAATGGTGGGCACTGAAAACCATCTGGGAAAAAGGCCTGCTGTACAAAGGATTCAAGATCGTTCCTTACTGCCCGCGCTGCGGTACTCCGCTTTCTGCCCAGGAAGTGGCACAGGGTTACAAGGACGTAAAAGAACGTTCTGCTGTTGTACGTTTCAAAGTCAAAGACGAGGACGCTTACATTCTGGCATGGACAACCACACCATGGACACTGCCTTCCAACCTTGCACTCTGCGTAAACCCGGATGAGGATTATGTAAAAGTTCAGATGAAAGAAGACGGCCGTGTTTATTACATTGCACAGGCTCTGGCTGACAAGGTGCTCGGCGAAGATGCTTACAATGTACTGGAGAATTACAAAGGAACAGACCTGGAATATAAAGAGTACGAACCACTGTACAGCTGTGCAGCCGTTCATGCAGAAAAACAGAACAAAAAAGCATTTTATGTTGTTTGTGATACTTACGTAACACTGACAGATGGTACCGGTATCGTTCATATCGCACCGGCATTTGGTGAAGACGATGCGAAAGTCGGACGTAAATACGGACTGCCGTTTGTACAGCTGGTTGACGGCAAAGGTAACCTGACGGAAGATACACCGTTTGGCGGTATCTTTGTAAAAAAAGCAGATCCGCTCGTGCTGAAAGACCTCGATGAGAGAGGACTTCTGTTTGATGCACCGAAGTTTGAGCACAGCTATCCGCACTGCTGGAGATGCGACACTCCGCTGATCTACTACGCAAGAGAATCCTGGTTCATCAAGATGACAGCTGTCAAAGATGACCTGATCCGCAATAACAACACCATCAACTGGATTCCGGAAAGCATCGGTAAAGGACGTTTTGGCGACTGGCTGGAGAATGTTCAGGACTGGGGTATCAGCCGTAACCGTTACTGGGGAACTCCGCTGAACATCTGGGAGTGTGAGTGCGGACATCAGCATTCGATCGGAAGCCGTCAGGAACTGTTCGAAATGAGTGGAAATGAAAAGGCAAAAACCGTAGAACTGCACCGTCCGTACATCGATGAGATCACGATCAAGTGTCCGAAGTGTGGCAAGCCGATGCACCGTGTACCGGAAGTGATCGACTGCTGGTTTGACTCAGGAGCAATGCCGTTCGCACAGCATCATTATCCGTTTGAAAATAAAGACGTGTTTGAGAAACAGTTCCCGGCACAGTTTATTTCCGAGGCAGTTGACCAGACAAGAGGATGGTTCTATTCTCTGCTGGCAGAGTCCACGATCCTGTTCAACAAAGCACCGTATCAGAACGTTATCGTTCTTGGACATGTACAGGATGAAAACGGTCAGAAGATGAGTAAATCCAAAGGAAATGCCGTTGATCCGTTTGATGCACTTCAGACTTACGGAGCAGATGCGATCCGCTGGTATTTCTACATCAACAGTGCACCATGGCTGCCGAACCGTTTCCACGGCAAAGCCGTTCAGGAAGGACAGCGTAAATTCATGGGAACTCTGTGGAATACTTATGCATTCTTCGTTCTGTATGCGAATATTGATGAATTTGACGCAACAAAATATACATTAGACTACGACAAACTCTCCGTAATGGATAAATGGCTGCTCTCCAAGATGAACACCATGATTCAGACCGTGGATGACAACCTGGCAAATTACCGTATTCCGGAAACTGCAAGAGCACTTCAGGAATTTGTGGATGATATGAGTAACTGGTATGTACGCCGCAGCCGTGAACGTTTCTGGGCAAAAGGCATGGAGCAGGATAAGATCAATGCTTACATGACACTTTACACCGCTCTGGTAAATGTTTCAAAAGCAGCTGCACCGATGATTCCGTTTATGACAGAAGACATCTACCGCAACCTGGTATGCAGCATTGACAAGACTGCACCAGAAAGCGTACATCTGTGTGATTTCCCGAAGGCAGATATGGCTCACGTAGACAAAGAACTCGAAGCAAACATGGATGAAGTACTGAAGATCGTTGTTATGGGACGTGCATGCAGAAATACTGCAAACATCAAGAACAGACAGCCGATCGCAAACATGTTTGTCAAAGCACCGAAAGAACTGCCAGAATACTTCGCAGACATTATCCGTGACGAGCTGAACAGCAAGAAAGTTACCTTTACACAGGATGTAAAAGACTTTACTTCTTACAGCTTCAAACCGCAGCTGAAAACCGTAGGACCAAAATACGGCAAACTGCTTGGCGGTATCAAACAGGCACTTTCTGCACTTGATGGCAATCAGGCAATGGATGAGCTGAAAGACAAAGGCTCCCTCACGCTTGACATCAATGGCAGTGAAGTTGTATTATATGAGACAGATTTACTGATTGATACAGCACAGATCGAAGGCTATGTATCTGAGCAGGATAACGATATTACCGTTGTTCTGGATACCAACCTTACTCCGGAATTGATTGAGGAAGGATTTGTGAGAGAACTGATCAGTAAAGTCCAGACCATGCGTAAAGAGGCAGGTTTTGAGGTAATGGACAGAATCCGCCTGTATGCAGCTGACAACGAAAAGATCCTCACCGTCCTGAAAGACCATATGGATGAGATTAAGGATGAAGTCCTTGCAGATGAGATTGTTCTTGGAAGTATTGCCGGATACGAAAAAGAATGGAGTATTAACGGTGAAAGTGTACGCATGGGTGTTGAAAAGACACAGAAATAAGGAGGATTTGCTGTGAGCAAAAGATTTGACAAAGAAGTATTTATTGAGAGTGTGAAAAGCAACCTGAAAACACTGTACCGTCAGACACTGGTTGACGCAACAAAACAGCAGGTATTTCAGGCAGTATCCTATGCAGTCAAGGATACGATCATTGACAACTGGATGGAAACCCAGAAAGTTTACGAAGAAGAAGACCCGAAAATGGTTTATTATATGTCCATGGAGTTCCTGATGGGACGTGCCCTTGGAAATAACATGATCAACCTGACAGAGTACAAAGAAGTAAAAGAAGCTCTGGAAGAGCTGGGCTTTGACCTGAACGTGATCGAAGACCAGGAGCCGGATGCAGCACTTGGAAACGGCGGTCTTGGCCGTCTGGCAGCATGCTTCCTTGATTCTCTGGCAACACTTGGTTATGCAGCATACGGCTGCGGTATCCGTTACCGCTATGGTATGTTCAAACAGAAGATTGAAAACGGTTATCAGGTAGAAGTGCCGGATAACTGGCTGAAAGACGGTAATCCATTTGAGCTGCGTCGTCCGGAATATGCAAAAGAAGTAAAATTTGGCGGCTATATCCGTGTAGAATACGATGAAGCAACAAAACGCAACAAATTTATCCAGGAAGGATATCAGTCTGTACGTGCAATCCCGTTTGATATTCCGATCGTTGGTTACAACAACAATGTAGTAAATACACTGCGTGTATGGGATGCAGAAGCGATCAACGACTTCCAGCTGGATTCTTTCGATAAAGGTGATTATCAGAAAGCCGTAGAACAGGAAAACCTGGCAAGAAATATCGTAGAAGTTCTTTACCCGAACGATAACCACTACGCAGGTAAAGAACTGCGTCTGAAACAGCAGTATTTCTTCATTTCTGCAAGTGTTCAGGCAGCTGTTGCAAAATATAAAAAGAATCATTCTGACATCCGCAAATTCTATGAGAAAGCAACCTTCCAGCTGAACGATACACATCCGACTGTTGCAGTAGCAGAGCTGATGCGTATCCTGCTTGACGAAGAAGGTCTGGAATGGGATGAAGCATGGGAAGTTACCACAAAGACCTGTGCATACACCAACCACACCATCATGGCAGAAGCACTGGAAAAATGGCCGATCGAGCTGTTCTCAAGACTGCTTCCTCGTATCTACCAGATCATCGAGGAGATCAACCGCAGATTTGTGGAAGAGATTCAGAAAAAATATCCGGGCAACCAGGAGAAAATCCGCAAGATGGCTATCATTTACGATGGACAGGTTAAAATGGCACATCTGGCTATCTGTGCAGGTTACTCTGTAAACGGTGTTGCTGCACTGCATACAGAAATTCTGAAAAATCAGAAATTAAAAGACTTCTATGAGATGATGCCGGAGAAATTCAACAACAAGACAAACGGTATCACACAGAGACGTTTCCTGCTTCATGCAAACCCGCTGCTGGCAGACTGGGTAACCGAGCATATCGGTGATGAATGGATTACAGATCTGGCTCAGATCTCCAAACTGAAAGTTTATGTGGATGATGAAAAAGCACAGCAGGAGTTCATGAACATCAAATACCAGAACAAACTGCGTCTGGCAAAATACATCAGAGAGCACAACGGTATCGATGTAGATCCTCGTTCTATCTTTGATGTACAGGTTAAGAGACTTCATGAGTACAAGAGACAGCTTCTTAACATTTTACATGTTATGTATCAGTACAACGAGCTGAAGACAAATCCATCATATGATATGTATCCAACAACATATATCTTTGGTGCAAAGGCTTCCGCCGGTTATAAGAGAGCAAAGCTTATCATCAAGCTGATCAACTCTGTTGCAGATGTTATCAACAATGATGCATCTATCAAGGGTAAGATCAAGGTTGTATTCATCGAGAACTACAGAGTATCCAATGCAGAGCTGATCTTCGCAGCAGCAGATGTCAGCGAGCAGATTTCAACAGCTTCCAGAGAAGCATCCGGTACAGGTAATATGAAGTTCATGTTAAACGGTGCAGTTACACTTGGAACCATGGATGGTGCAAATGTAGAGATTGTTGAAGAAGTTGGTGAAGAAAATGCAGTTATCTTCGGTTTAAGAGCTGAAGAAGTTATGAAGTATGAGCGTGAAGGTGGATACAATCCAAAGGATATCTACAACAATGATGCAGCAGTAAGAACTGTTCTTACACAGCTTATCAATGGTATGTATTCTTCTGATGATCCGGATCGTTTCAGAGATCTGTATGATTCACTTATCAACGAAGATGTATACTTCATCCTTAAGGATTTTGCTTCTTATGTAGAAGCTCACAGAAAGATCGATACTCTTTACAGAGATGAGAAGAACTGGGCTAAGATGGTTATGTTGAATACAGCATGCTCCGGTAAGTTCTCATCAGACAGAACAATCGAAGAGTATGCAAAAGAGATCTGGAACCTCAAAAAGGTTAAAGTCACATTAGACTAATATATAATATACGAACGACCGGCGACCAGTATATAATACACATATTATTTCGCAAGACGCTTTCGCTCTAATCCTCGTGCAGCGGTACATAAGGTTGCAAAGTACGCAACCTAAGTACCGGCCTCGGATAAGGCTTGCTACATAACAGTGTATTTATATATTGATCGCCGGTCTGTTTTTACATATAGGAATAGTAATATTTTTATGTTGTTTTAGGCAGGCGGTGTTCTTTTATGGAGTAGAACTAATATATAAAGAATGGGAGTTAATTGCTCTATAAGAAATGGAGATATCACTTATAGAAAAGCCCCCTATATACTTTATGTAGCAGACCTGTTTGAACGTCGGTCCTTAGCGACCCGCCAAATGGCGGGAGCTTAGTACCGCTACGTGAGAATAGAACGAAAGTGTTCTGCGGAATAAATGTATTATAGGGGGCTTTCAATAAGTGATATCTCCATTTTCAGTGGGGTTATTTTTTTAGCTTCACTTTTTTAGTAGCAGTGTATACCTTGCGGCGGGAGGCTTTGGAAATTTTATTTGAGTAGATGTTGCCTTTGCACTTCTGGTCTGCATATACACCGAAGGTCACTTTGGATATTTTATTGCCGGTCACTTTGATATTTGCCTGGAGAGCGGAGACACCAGGCAAATATCAAAGTGACCGGCAATAAAATATCCAAAGTGAC
>OJMG01003191.1_pt1 | contig 12771 bp, 9 predicted proteins | sample 1597141 | NCBI WGS metagenome assembly OJMG01 (sample SAMEA2452119, study PRJEB22498) | human gut metagenome | biome: human feces; feature: human gut; material: feces | place: Australia | collected 2012 | reverse complement strand
TAGACCTGCAAATCAAGCGCAAAAAGAACAAATACGCCGAAGCTGAGGCCGTGAAATTTCACGAGCTGTCGCCAGTACGTGCCGTCCCTTTCTGCCAACACTATGGCGTATGCGGTGGTTGCAAATGGCAGGTACTCCCCTATTCGGAGCAAATCAAGTATAAGCAGAAACAGGTGGAGGACAATCTGAAGCGTATCGGTAAGATTGAACTTCCGGAAATTTCACCGATTCTGGGTTCTGCCAAAACAGAGTTCTACCGGAATAAACTGGAGTTCACTTTTTCCAACAAACGCTGGCTCACTAACGATGAAGTTCGCCAGGATGTGAAATACGATCAGATGAATGCGGTAGGTTTCCATATTCCCGGAGCTTTCGACAAAGTGCTGGCTATTGAAAAATGCTGGTTGCAGGATGACATTTCCAATCGTATCCGCAATGCCGTACGCGACTATGCTTATGAGCATGATTATTCGTTTATCAACCTGCGTTCACAGGAAGGTATGTTGCGGAATATGATTATCCGTACTTCATCTACGGGAGAACTGATGGTGATTGTTATCTGTAAGATCACAGAAGATCATGAAATGGAGCTGTTCAAACAACTGCTGCAGTTTATTGCCGACTCATTCCCCGAAATCACTTCTCTCCTATACATTATTAATAATAAGTGTAACGATACGATTAATGATTTGGATGTGCATGTATTCAAGGGGAAAGACCACATCTTCGAAGAAATGGAAGGACTGCGCTTCAAGGTCGGCCCGAAATCATTCTATCAGACTAACTCCGAACAGGCCTACAATCTATATAAGATAGCCCGCGAATTTGCCGGCCTGACCGGAAATGAACTGGTATATGACTTATATACCGGAACCGGAACAATCGCCAACTTTGTATCACGTCAAGCACGTCAGGTGATTGGTATTGAGTATGTACCGGAAGCTATCGAGGATGCAAAGGTAAACGCCGAAATTAATGAGATAAAGAATACCTTGTTCTATGCCGGAGACATGAAAGACATGCTGACTCAGGAATTTATCAACCAGCATGGACGTCCGGACGTGATTATTACCGATCCTCCACGTGCAGGTATGCATCAGGATGTTGTGGATGTTATTCTGTTTGCCGAACCGAAGCGGATTGTATATGTAAGCTGTAACCCGGCTACGCAGGCACGCGACTTACAACTGCTCGACGGCAAATACAAAGTGAAAGCCGTACAGCCTGTAGACATGTTCCCCCATACACATCATGTGGAAAATGTGGTATTGCTGGAACTTCGATAATACGTTAGTTGAACTGTTCGCAAAAGAAAAAAGAAATGGAAAAAAGACCGAGAAGAACTCCTGCTGAGAAAGCACGTGCACAATATACAAACTATGCCGTCAAGGAACCCATGGAACTGATGGAGTTTCTGGCTGCTAAAATGCCGGATGCAAGCCGCACGAAGTTGAAATCTTTATTAAGCAAACGAGTGGTGTTAGTGGATAACGTTATCACAACTCAATTCAACTTTCCGCTGCAAGCCGGAATGAAAGTACAAATCAGCAAGGAAAAGGGAAAGAAGGAATTTCATAACAGATTGCTGAAAATTGTATATGAAGATGCATATATTATTGTGGTAGAAAAGATGCAAGGACTCTTGTCCGTTAACACGGAGCGGCAAAAAGAACGTACTGCTTATACTATTCTGAATGAATATGTACAGCGTTCGGGCAGACAGCACCGGATCTTCATCGTACACCGTCTGGATAGGGATACATCAGGATTGATGATGTTTGCGAAAGACGAAAAGACACAACGGACATTGCGTGACAACTGGCATGAAATAGTGACCGACCGCCGTTATGTGGCTGTCGTGGAAGGAACAATGGAGAAGGATTACGACACGGTAGTTTCTTGGCTGACAGACAAGACCCTCTACGTAAGCTCCAGCGAATATGATGATGGCGGTTCGAAGTCTATCACACACTATAGAACCATCAAACGTGCTAACGGATATTCATTGCTGGAACTTGATCTGGAAACAGGACGAAAGAATCAGATTCGTGTGCACATGCAGGATTTAGGACATCCGATCATAGGGGATGGAAGATATGGAGGCGAAGACTCGCCCAACCCGATCGGAAGACTGGCACTCCATGCCTTCAAACTTTGTTTTTATCATCCGGTGACGGGAGATTTGATGGAATTTGAAACACCTTATCCGGGAGAGTTTAAGAAGTTGTTCTTGAAAAAGTAAAAAGGATATAAAAAAAGAAGAGATTGAATAATTCAACCTCTTCTTTTTTTATATTATCTCCTCTTGCCGATTAATAGTCTTCTTCAAGAAAGCTCAATACATTAACCGTTATTGCATGTACAATTCCACATCGCCATAATAGAATCCATTAATATATAAAGTTCCCGTCATACGTCCATGACTAACATATACATTACGCAGTTCACGCGGAGGAGCAACATTACCATAATCAATATAAAGGGTACCATTTCCTACACTCCATTGCAGTCTTAACGGTTTTCCATAATAATCACCATTATCATAATAGCATAGCTGGTCCTCTCCAAACCCATCCGCACCTAAGTAGATGCCACTTTCCAAAGGATCATGATAACGGTCATCAGATTCAAATCCTAAATCACCAATCCACGTACGTCCTACAATTCTATCGAATATTGTTTCATCGTCTTCGCACGAAGTAAAGCCGACCAATAAGGACAGCAGCATCAGAACACCTACGTATTTTTTCAAATTCTTCATAATTATCTAGTCTATTGCATTAATTATTGCAAAATTAACGTTTTTATTTTACTATACACCTTAAGACGCAAGTTTTTTGTACCTTTGCCCCAGTAACAGTAACATTTCCGTATGAAACTTCTTTGGCTTGATTTAAATAGCTCCTACGCGCACTCTTCGCTGGCATTGCCGGCATTACATGCACAAATAGCAGACGATACTACTATTGAATGGTGTACAGTATCAGCAACCATCAACGAGAACACCGGAATGGTTGTCAATCAAATCTACCGTCATCAACCCGACATTATCGCCGCTACCAACTGGCTATTTAATCATGAGCAACTGTTACATATCGTTTCACGCGCTAAAGCTTTGCTTCCCCATTGCTGTATTGTTCTCGGAGGTCCGGAGTTTCTGGGAGATAACGAAGCCTTCTTAAGAAAGAACAAATTTGTCAGCGGAGTGTTTCGTGGAGAAGGCGAAGAAGTGTTTCCTATCTGGTTAAAAGTATGGAATCATCCAGTAAGTGAGTGGAATCAGGTATCCGGTCTTTGTTACTTAGATGAATCTGACCGATATCAAGATAATGGTATCGCCCGTGTCATGAACTTCTCCCAACTCGTCTCACCGGAAAAAAGCAGCTTCTTCAACTGGAGCAAACCTTTCGTACAACTGGAAACCACCCGAGGCTGCTTCAATACCTGTGCATTTTGCGTCAGCGGAGGTGAGAAACCTGTCCGCACCATTTCTTTGGAGGCAATCCGCGAACGATTGAATGTTATTCATCAACATGGAATCAAAAATGTGCGCGTACTCGACCGTACTTTTAACTACAATAATAAGCGAGCCAAAGAACTTCTGCATCTTTTCCGTGAATATGCACCGGATATCTGTTTCCATCTGGAAATTCATCCGGCACTTCTCTCCGAAGAGTTGAAAGAGGAACTCGCTGTTTTACCTAGCGGTCTGCTACACCTTGAAGCCGGTATTCAAAGTCTTCGGGAACCGGTATTGGAGAAAAGCCGACGCATCGGAAAATTATCTGATGCCCTCCAAGGTCTGAAATATCTTTGCTCTCTTAAGAACATGGAGACTCATGCCGACTTAATAGCCGGACTTCCTCTCTATCATCTGTCCGAGATATTCGAAGACGTCCGTACACTTGCCGAATATGGCGCAGGAGAAATCCAACTGGAATCATTAAAACTACTTCCCGGCACAGAAATGCGAAGAAGAGCGGAAGAGTTAGGAATCCAATACTCCCCTCTGCCTCCATACGAAGTCCTGAGAACCAAAGAGATTTCTGTAGAAGAACTACAAACAGCCCACTACCTCTCCCGCCTTTTAGACGGATTTTATAATACTCCCACTTGGCGGAGTATCACCCGAACCCTTATTTTAGAGAATCCGCAATTCTTACATGAGTTACTCGACCATTTAGTACAAACAGATGTAATTGACACTCCTTTAAGCTTGGAGAAAAGGGGACTTATCATCTATGATTTCTGCAAGAATCATTATCCAGACTATGTGACACAGGTCAGTATTGCATGGATAGAAGCAGGTATGTCGTTAAAGAAAATCCCCGCTGAAAGAGTTAAAACAAAACGGCAGGTTCCTCCCGATAATTGGGAAATTATATACGGCGCATACCGTGAGAATCTACGATTATGTTTTCTCCCTGTTGACGAAGAAGGGCATGGTTATTGGTTCGGATTTGAATCGGAAATTCAGAAGATAAAACCTGTGTTCAAGGCAAAAAGATTACCTTAACAGGAGCACAAAAGTTGTGTTGGTTTTGTATCATCTATAGATGCGGCAACAAAAAAAGAAAAGTATTCTCATATTATGTGAAATAAATACTATTTATTCATTACACAAAGCAGCATTTCCCATTTTTCACCGTCCATACAATAAACTTTACTAGCACATTGTATGGACATTTGTAAATATCAATTAGGTACTCTTTGTCTATTATTGCTTCCTTTATCTGTGGCAGGACAAGAGTGGAGCAAACAGGACTCATTGAGATTACAGCAGTTATTGAAATCCGATCAGGAAATTAATATAAACAGAAAGTTCGTTGAGAAAACAGAACAGAATATGTTGTATCATACAAAATCGTTTGTTGACTTTGATCCAACACTGCCGGCTTTAAAATCACCGATTATGTCTCCGAAATTGTCCCTATATACTCATCATGTTTTCCGACGCACTAATTCTGTCTTCTTGCCCACTTATTCTTGGTTTAAAATACACAAGAATATTACTTTGCACAGTAAAAGTAACTTTGGAGAAAATCCGGACCATTTTCATGTTGAAGCTCAGATGGATTATAGCATCTCTAAAAAATGGTCTCTCAGCATATATGGTGAACAAAATCTGGATGCCCGAAGATATCGGGGACTTTCATCTGAAGTGATACCAACTACTTTGGGCAGCAACATTATCCTTAAAATAAATAAAGGCTGGAAATTGAAGACTGATGTGCGGTATCAATACAACACCATACGAAAGAAATGGGAATGGGTACCTCAGGTAAGTATTTCTTATGAGTGGTAAAAAAAAGGAATCACATGGCAAACGATTCATTTCCTCATAAAGATAACAAAGTTTTAGAAAGCCGGAAAGAGTATCTTCCATTTATTCTCGTACCTTTGTAGTACGATTAAAAAACATCCTATAATAATGAAGAACTTTATCAAGGGATTCCGGTTTACTCCCTCTAATTATCCGGCTGAAGTAGAAGCGAAAATACAGAAATACAGAAAACAAGGTTACAAGCTCCCATTGCGTAAAGTGCTACGTACACCCGAGCAACTGGAAGGAATCCGTGAGAGTGCGAAGATCAATACTGCCTTATTAGATTATATTTCGGAAAATATCCGCGAAGGAATGTCTACTGAAGAGATCGATGTTATGGTATATGACTTCACCACAAAGCATGGTGCTATCCCTGCCCCTCTCAACTACGAAGGATTTCCTAAAAGTGTCTGTACCAGCATTAACGATGTAGTGTGCCACGGCATTCCCAGCAAAACGGAAATACTACAAAGCGGAGATATAATCAATGTAGATGTTTCCACCATTTACAAAGGATATTTCTCCGACGCATCCCGCATGTTCATGATTGGTGACGTGAATCCCGAAATGCGTAAACTTGTTCAGGTAACAAAAGAATGCATGGAAATAGGCATAGCTGCTGCACAGCCATGGAAACAACTAGGAGACGTAGGCGCTGCTATTCAGGAACATGCAGAAAAGAATGGATTCAGCGTAGTACGCGATCTTTGCGGGCATGGCGTAGGTATGCAATTTCACGAAGCACCGGATGTGGAACACTTCGGACGTCGTGGAACGGGAATGATGATTGTTCCGGGTATGACCTTTACCATTGAACCGATGATAAATATGGGCACTTACGAAGTGTTCGTTGACGAAGCTGACGGATGGACGGTATGTACAGATGACGGACTACCCTCTGCCCAATGGGAAAACATGATTCTGATTACTGAAACCGGAAACGAAATTTTGACTTATTGATGGAGCTGATTCTACTTATTGTTATTGCCGCATTAGCAGTAATCTCGATTGTACTATCACTGGTAAAAGGAAATAACCATGCCCAAGCAGAACAATTGCAAACAGCCTTGCGCCAACAAATGCAAGAAAACCGTGAAGAACTAAACCGCAGCATACGGGAACTCCGCATGGAAATGACCCAAACACTGAATCAGAATATGCAACAACTGCAAGACGTGCTGCATAAGAATATGATGACGAGCGGAGAACTGCAACGCCAAAAGTTCGACACGATGGCACGCCAACAAGAGGTTCTGATAAAATCGACTGAAAAACGTTTGGATGACATGCGGCTGATGGTGGAAGAGAAACTGCAGAAAACCTTGAATGAACGCATTGGCCAGTCCTTTGAAATCGTCCGCTCACAATTGGAAAATGTACAGAAGGGACTGGGAGAAATGAAATCTCTCGCACAAGATGTCGGTGGACTGAAGAAAGTCTTGAGCAACGTGAAAATGCGCGGTACATTCGGAGAGGTTCAGTTGGGAGCACTGCTGGAACAGATGATGAGTCCGGAACAATATGACGCTAATGTAAAAACCAAGAAAAGCGGAACCGAATTCGTGGAATTTGCCATTAAGCTTCCTGGCAAGGATGATGCGAACAGCACTGTATACCTGCCTATCGATGCCAAATTTCCGAAAGACATATACGAGCAGTATTACGACGCTTTCGAAGCCGGAGATACCTCATTGATAGAGTCATCCGGCAAGCAGCTGGAAGTAACAATCAAAAAGATGGCGAAAGATATTCACGACAAATATGTAGACCCGCCTTTTACGACAGACTTTGCGATTATGTTCCTGCCTTTCGAAAGTATTTATGCGGAAGTGATCCGAAGAACAAGTTTGGTAGAGACGCTGCAAAAAGAATATAAGATTGTTGTGACGGGACCGACTACTCTTGGAGCTATTCTGAACAGTCTTCAAATGGGATTCCGCACACTGGCTATTCAAAAGCGTACCGGAGAAGTATGGACTGTATTAGGAGCAGTCAAAACAGAATTCAGCAAATTCGGAGGTCTGCTCGAAAAAGTACAGAAGAACCTGCAAAGTGCCGGTGACCAATTGGAAGAAGTAATGGGAAAAAGGACTCGCGCCATTGAACGGAAACTACGCCAAGTAGAACAATTACCGCATGAGGAGAGTCAAAAGATTCTACCGATAGCAGATGATGGGGATGACGAATAAAATAGCCATTATCAAACTTTTAAAATGGTGTCACTATCCGGTCGGGATAGTGTAACTATGCAGATTGGATAGTGTCACTATACTAACTATATAGTGACACTATATCAAAATTTATCAGCCATCAGTTGAGTTATATGTTATCTTGAGAGCACTAGCTTCCCGCAGTACTTGCTTGACATCTGTCACGAATCCTATCTTGCACCCCTTCTCTATCTTGAGGCCAACAACCAAACTTTCCGGATCAGCTTGCTTCGCACGTGCAGCAGTGACTTTCTGTTTCAACTCTGTTAAAGTAAAATCCTTAACTACTTCCCGTCCTTCCGAAGTGTGAATCGTTACCACAATGCCACTGATTCTTTCCTCCACTGGAAGTTCCTTTAATCCATATTTTTTCGGAGCCCCTTCTATTAAAAGAATCGGAAACAAGCGGTCAAGATGCTCTTTACTCTTATCTGTTGATGTAACTGACAGATCAGCACGTATTTGCTCAAATGCCCCTTTCGCTTCTTTGAGGATAGTGGTAATTGCAGCAATTTCAGTTCCGCGATCATACTGAAAGAAAACAACCTGAGCATCTTGCCTGCTACTTTCCTCCCATGACTTCAACAAGTTCTTTATAATAGCAGACTTCAACTCATCCATCGAGGTAAATTTGCCATCGAACAACACCTTATTATCGGCATTAACCAAAAGCTGGTGAGCCTGCTTCTCCTTTACCCGGGAAGGTGGATTCGATCCATTGACCAGTTTACTATACTTCTCTTCTTCCTTTCTGAAGAAAATCATCAAAGACACATAATCATCCGCTTTATCCTGCTGAATTTCAGTCTGAATCTGCTGCGGTATTTCTTTCACTTCCGGCTGTGCGAACACATAAAGTGCGCCAGCCATTACAGGCACGGCAAGCAATAGCTTCAATCGTGCCCAACGATTGGTTCTTTCTTTTAACATCATAGTGATACGTTTTTTAAGTTTAGAGTGATTAAAGCCATTAGCCATAGAGTAGAGCCTTGTGCCAACAGCTTTTTTCACCAGTAATAATTGATATTTAGTTGCATCGACGCCTGTATTAATTACGCCATTATCGGCTTCAAATTCATGTATTTCCTGCAACTCCCGTTTGAGTAGCCATATAACAGGATTAAACCAATGAACAAGCAGGAAAATCTGCATAAACAATAAATCCAATGTGTGATGATTTCGTAAATGCATCATTTCATGGAGGAGTACTTCTTCGGACTGCCGGGAATAATCAGATGCTGAAACAACAATGTATCTGCCCCAACTAAACGAAGCAATCGGCTGCCGGGGAATCACCAATATATAGTTTCCATACCGTTTTTTCTCTGACATGCGAATTAACTGAGCCAAACGGCAGGTAGACACAGACAACCAGACAAATGTCAACAAAGCTCCTGCTCCATATATAGTCCCCAAAGTTACAGGAATCCAATTCAAAGATGAGATTTCCGTATTCTTTTCAGACAGGAGAATCTCGTTTCCCGGCTCTTCCGGATTTGACATGACCTGCTCCGTACTTTGCAAAATCTCGTGAATGGCATACAGAGGGGTATGCAAAAATGTCTCTTCAGTAGTTGTCAGCTCTATAAGTGGAAGCAAAGTACATCCTGACAATCCGACTAACAAAGTAATACGATTGAAACGGAAAAAAGTACTCCGACTCATCATCAGCTTAAAGAAAATATAAAAGATCACCAAGCAACATCCGGATTTCAGCAGATAGAATAAAAAGGCTCCCATTGTGTTTTCAGATTAAAAGTTATTTGTCTATAGAATAAAATCCGTATCTGTCTGACAGACTACAGAGAGATTAATTCTTCTTTTTGCCTTGCTCTATATACTCTATCAATGCTTTAAGTTCATCAACCGACATGCCTTCTTCTTCAATAAAAGAAGACACTACATTGATATAGGAGTTATTATAATATTGGGAAACAACTTCTTTGAGTGCCGAACTTTTATACTCCTTTTCTGAAATAAGCGCATAATACTGGTAGGTATTTCCATAGGCTTTATATCCTACAAAGCCCTTCTCTTCCAGCCCCCGTACAAGGGTAGAAACAGTATTGTAATGCGGTTTCGGCTCATCATAGAATGATAGAAGCTCACGAACAAACATAGGTCCATGTTCCCAGAATATACACATAATCTCTTCCTCTTTCGTGGTCAATCGTTTCATCTGTTTCATAGTTGAATATATTATTTAGTTCTTACAATGGCACAAATATAATACTATTATTCGAACAAACAACTAATCACATTAGTTAATCTACTAATTAATGCAGTTGTTTAACTAATATTATTAGTAGATATATTTTTCACCTTATTATATATACAATAAAAAAGGCATATCATCTGATAAATATCCGATATGCCTAATTCTATTATTTTTGAATTATTATTTCCGCCTTCGGGCAGGTAATACTATCCATAGAACAATATACCCCAATAAGCCTGAGAGAATAGTTCCTGACAGCACTCCGAACTTAGCCTGATTCAATAGAATAGGAAAGTTTGCTCCAAAAGAAAGATTGGCAATAAAAAGTGACACCGTAAAACCAATCCCTCCCAAAAGAGCGATACCGGAAAGATTCGTCCAAGTCATACCCGGCGGCATCGGAGTCAGTTTTATCTTTATAGCCAACCAAGTAAAGAAGTAAATTCCTGCAAACTTTCCGAACAATAAGCCTGCTGCTACTGCAATACCTACATCTCCTACCAACTCGCCGCCACCACTAAAGACGACGCCGGCATTGACAAAGGCAAACAACGGAAGGATCAAATAATTGACAGCTCCATGCAAATTATCTTCAAAAGACTGAAGGGGGCTAATAACACGGTCGGAAGCTGATTCAACCTCTTTCAGTTTGGCAATCTGCTCATTAGTTAACACAATACTTCCCGATTCCATCACTGGGAAACCTGCGATTGTATGACGAATATGCTCAATGTATTTCCCTACATCCAGACGAGGCTTCGCCGGAATAACAAAAGCCAGAATAACTCCCGAAATAGTACTATGGATACCCGATTGCAAAAATAAATACCATATAACGACACCAATCACTAAAAAGAAAATCTTATTCGTCGCACCACGCTTACCTATAAAATAAAGTAGAATGTAAAGTAAGACAGCTACCAGAATGTATCCATACGACACATGCGAACTATAGAAAATAGCAATTACGAGAATACCTCCAATATCATCAACCACTGCAAAAGCCGTCAGAAATATCTTCAGACTCAACGGAACGCGACTTCCCAACAAACTCAAGACTCCTAACGAGAAAGCAATATCCGTCGCCATTGGAATAGCCAGCCCCTGCCCTCCCTCACTACCCGGAGGACAAATTGACATAAAAACGAGCACCGGCAGCAGCATCCCCCCACAAGCAGCAATAAAGGGAAGCGCTGCTTTGCGGAAAGAAGAAAGTTCACCCACTAATAACTCCCGCTTAATCTCCAACCCTACCAATAAGAAAAATATAGTCATCAGTCCATCATTGATGAACTCAATCATCCGCAGATTCTCTCCACCATGCGAAAGCAGATTAAAATCACCAATCTGCAAATGAAGCTCATGCAAGAGGAACTCCTGATAAACCGGAGCTACCGGAGAATTAGCGATAATAGCAGCTGCAATTGCCGCTACAAACAAGAGGATACTCGCCGCAATATTCATTGACGAGAAATTTCGCATAGTACGCAAAATTGTCATAATGAAAAGTGTTTATAGTATTAGATTCGCAATATACGGATTTTCTCAATCATTATAGCTCCTTAAAGCCAGGTTTTTCACCCAAAGAACAAATATGCCCGTCAAAATAAGGTTCAATACCAATGTAAGCACAGAGATTACCAATGCCGGACCTCCGAGATTATAACCTAATGCAATAAATATAATTCCGGCACCTACCTCTCCACGAGTGAACATACCAATAGAAAGAGCCAGTCGTTCGCTCAACTTCCGGTCACGATAGAAGAATAGCGGGAACATCTTCCCAAGATTCGAAAGAATCGTTACCACAATTACATGGAAAATCAGCATCCCCCATCCGGGCATCCCGTCTCCCCCGGTCTCCAAACCGATAAAGATAGGCGTACTCAACCCAACCAAAAACATAAACAGGTACGAGATAAAACTAGAGGCTCTTTCTTCCTCTCTCGAATGATTATGCACGGTTTTCATCACCATTCCCAGCACAAATGCCGGTAACAGTACCTCAATATGAATTGCCCCATCCTGTCCCATAAAAGCTTTCGAGATCAGGTACACGCTCTCGAATGTCGCCACGATACACACGGAATAAAGCAGAATAGCTCTCCAAGATTGTGGCAGGTTCAGCGAACTCAACCGTTTCCATCCGAAAATCAAAAGGATACAAACCACCAGAATAATAACAAACAATTGCCACTTGAAACCGATCATCAATATTTGCAACGGGATCATCAATAAAATAGTGTCCAAGTCATCAAATATAGCCAGCACCTGCGTTTTCTTGTAGATCCACTCCTTTTTCAGCCCGGCAGCAGCAAGCATCGTAAAAAGAATTCCCGCTGAAGTGGGAGCCGCAAACCGGCTGATCAGCAAATTATTCTCCCACGACAATCCCGTATCCAGAAAAAAGATATAATAACAAGCTATCAAGAGCCAAGGTACGGCAGCCGTCGCCATGGCAATAAAATAATCCGTCGTGTACGAACGCCATTTTGCCTTATCCAGCTCGAATTCCCTCCCTACATTAATCATGATAAAAGCAAGACAAATAAACATCAGCCATTTACTTATCGATGCCAACGTTCCATACACACTTCCTAACGCCGAAGGAAGTATTTGAGAAAAAAATAAGCCACAAAGTAAGAAAATAGAAAATAAAAAAACTTTCTTCATCCCCATCAAAATTAATTTGCCACAAAGATAGGGATTTTCAAGCAATTTTCGATCGCTATTTAAAACGAATCTAGTTAAAAAATGTATATCAAAAGCTTTGATCTACTCGTATTTAATCGCATCAGGTTTATAAACACGGTAATCATAAAATCCACTTTTCCGACGACTCGACACGTTCACCTCTATACTATGAATATCGGGTGGTCCTTTGGGGTAAAAAGCAAAACGAATACTTACATTCTTGAGAATCAAGTTATCATTTCGTAGATTCAGACTAAAACCGATTCCCCAGTACGATTGACTATTCAACAAATTCTTCTCATCCCGGGCCAACACCCCCCAAT
>OJMG01003183.1_pt1 | contig 12787 bp, 9 predicted proteins | sample 1597141 | NCBI WGS metagenome assembly OJMG01 (sample SAMEA2452119, study PRJEB22498) | human gut metagenome | biome: human feces; feature: human gut; material: feces | place: Australia | collected 2012 | reverse complement strand
GTAAGTAAGTTTTATTATAAAAAGGGAATTGTATCAAGTGGTATAAGTAAAGTAAGTCTTAAATTTGATATGGGTGAATTTATTGCTATTACTGGAGAAAGTGGGAGTGGTAAGTCTACACTTTTAAATGTTATAAGTGGACTTGATACTTATGAAGAAGGAGAAATGTATGTAAATGGTGAAGAGACTAGCCATTATAATGAAGAAGATTATGAAGAATATAGAAAGAAATATATTGGTAATATTTTTCAAAGTTTTAATTTAGTTAATAGTTATACAGTATATCAAAATGTAGAATTGGTACTTTTAATAAATGGGGAGACTAGAAGAAGTGTTAAACATAAAGTAATTGATATATTAAAGAAAGTAGATCTTTATAAATATAGACATACTAAGGTAAGTAAGTTAAGTGGTGGAATGAAACAAAGAGTTGCTATTGCAAGGTGTTTAGCTAAAGATGCACCTATTATTATAGCTGACGAGCCTACTGGAAACTTAGATAGTAAGAATGCTAAAAGTGTGCTTAAACTTCTTTATGAAATTAGTAAATATAAATTAGTAATAGTTGTTACTCATAACTTTGAACAGATAAGTGAGTATGCTACTAGAAGGATTACTATGCATGATGGTAGTGTTATTGAAGACATGAAATTAAAAGATAAAAATGAGGTAAAAGAAGTAAATACAAGTAAATTTAAGAAAACTAAAGTAATAAGTAATTTAAGACTAGGAATTAGAAATACATTTAATATAGTACCTAAGTTTTTACTACTTACTTTTGTTTATGCTTTTGTATTAATTAGTATAGTTGGAGTTTACTCTGCATTTTTAGAATTAGAGAGTACTAATAATACATATAATAGTTTCTTTAATGAGACTGATGCAAATAAAAGAGTTATAGTTAAAAAGAAAGATAATTCTAGTTTTACTAATGAAGAAATCAATAAGTTAAAAAGTATTAGTAATGTAGATAAAGTTATTACTAATGATTATGTATATGATTATAGTATGAGTTTAATAGACTATGAAAATATATTTTTAGATAGTAATTTTATGAAATTAGAAGAGTTTAAGGGTAAACTTAAGTATGGAAGAATGCCTCTAAATGATAATGAAATAATAGTAAGTGGGTCAAAAGAAAACTATTATATAGAAGACATGGGGAGTGAACTTATTAATAAAGAAGTTTCTATTAATAGTGGAAGTGATGAAATAAAAGTTAAGATAGTTGGAGTAAGTGTTTTTGAAAAGTATAACTGGATGGTTACAAGTTATGTAAGTGATAAAATATATAATTATGTAGAAAATCAAGTTGAACAAGTTTATGGTACAACTAAAGTATTTATAAGTGATAACTCTCAAAATGTAAATCCTAATATAAAAACTAGTGATATACTAAGTGAAGGTCAAGTATATATAAGTGAAAATTATTCATATAATTGTAAAAGTTACAATTGTATGAAAGATAGTTTAAATATTAAGTTTAGTAATATGTATACTAATAAAGAAATAAGTTTAAGTAATGTAAAAGTTTATAATAAGAATAATTTTAAAAAGATATTTGGTAGTGAATATGATGACATGGATACTATTTATTTAAGTAATAATGATTATGATAAATTATATAAAAATAATAATATTTATCAAGTAAGTTTATTTGTTAAAGATGTAAGAAATATTGATAAAACAATGAATGAACTAAATGATTATGTTAGTTTTAGTTTAAATAGTGTTAAACAAGATGGTGCATTGGTACAAGTAATAAAAATAGTTAAAACTATAATAATTACTGTTTTAGTGATAGTATTATTCTTTGTAAGTTATTTTGTTATTAAATTAATTATTAAATCTAGAAATAAGTATTTTACAACTATTAGAATATTAGGAGGTAGTTACATAGAAGTAAAACGTCTTTTACAAATAGAACTTCTCAATGTGACTAATATAGTTTATTTAGTTTTCTTAGTAATTAGTTTATTAATTAAGAATGATATTATAGTTAGTGAGAGTATAAAGAGTATGTTATTTTATATTAATTTAAAAGAGTATGTTATAGTTTATTTAATACTTAGTGTGATGAGTTATTTAACAAGTAGTAGATATTCTAGAAAGATATTTAAAAGAAGTGTGATAACTACTTATAATGAGGAGGTGTAATAATGATTAAACTAGTTAATGTATATAAATATTTTAATAAGGGTAAAAAGAATGAAGTTAAAGCAATAGATAATACTAGTTTAGATTTACCAGATAAAGGAATTGTTACACTTCTAGGCCCTAGTGGATGCGGAAAAACTACACTTTTAAATAGTATTGGTGGTTTGTCTAGAATTAATAAGGGAAGTATTTATATAGATGGAGAAAGAATTACTAAGAGAAATGTTAATAAGATAGATAAGATAAGAAGTTTAAAAATAGGTTATATATTTCAAAACTTTAATTTACTTGATGATGAGACAGTTTTTGATAATGTTAGTTTAGTTCTTAAAATTAATGGACTTAAAGATAAACAAGAGATTAAAAAACGAGTTAACTTTTGTTTAGAGAGTCTTAATATTTATAGATATAGAAATAGATATGCTAATATGCTTAGTGGTGGTGAAAGACAAAGAGTTGCTATTGCAAGGGCTATTGTAAAAGACCCAGAAGTTATTATAGCAGATGAACCTACTGGAAACTTAGATAGTAAAAATAGTATAGAAGTAATGAATATTATTAAAAGTATAAGTAGAGATAGATTAGTAATTCTTGTAACACATGAAAGAGAACTTGCTAAATTTTATAGTGATAGAATTATAGAAATAAGTGATGGAAAGATAGTTAAAGATTATGAAAATGCTGATAATCATGAACTAGATTATAGATTAGATAATAAGATATATTTAAAAGATATGGAAAATTATTCTAATAAAGAAGTAGGAAGTGCTAAAGTAGAATATTATAGTGATAATACTGATAAAGTTAGTTTTAAGATAGTAGTAAAAAATGATAATATTTATATAGAAAGCGATAGTTTAAAGAAAATAGAAGTTATTAATAATAGTAATATAGAATTAGTTGATGCACATTATGAAAAGATTAATAAAAAAGTTTATGAAGAATTTAGTTTTGACTTTAATAAAGTAAAAGATAATAAGTTTAAAGAAAAGTATTCTAGTATTTATAATGTTGTTACTAGTACTAAGAAAGGGTTTAAAAAAGTACTTAATTATAGTTTTGTTAAGAAGTTACTTTTAATTGGATTTTTTACATCTAGTATATTTGTAATGTACTCAGTAAGTAGTATTATGTCTACTTTTAAAGTTGATGAAAAAAACTTTGTTTCTTATAATAAAGATTATGTTTTATTAAATAAGAAGAATATGAGTGTTAATGAATTTAATAATTTAACTAATGTAAGTAATGTGGAATATATTTTACCTAGTAATGGTATTGTACAAGTTAATTTTAAATTTTATAAGTTTTTACAAACTAGTGGTATAAGTGAAAGTATGAGTGGTAGTTTAGCAAGTTATAGTAAAGTAGATAAAGTTATAAATGGAGTTAAAACTAATGGTAAAAAAGAGATTATTATTGATAAGATGGTAATTGATAAGTTTTTAAGTATGGGTGATGCTAAAAATGCTGGATTTAATACTTATGATAGTTTTATTAATGAGTATGTTTATTTAAAAAATGATGATATGTATAAGATAGTAGGAATAAGTGATACTAATAGTCCTTCTATATATGTAAATGATAGTGAATTTATTAATTTTATAGATAATAGTTTAAAAGATAATTCAGAAGACGGTAGTGATAAACTTAAGAGTTATGAAAGAACAAGTATTACTTTAACTAAAGGTAGTTTACCAGTTAATGATTATGAAGTTATAGTTAATGAGAAAATGAAAGACATGTATCCACTTGAAAAGAGTATAGATAAAAAAGTAGGAGATAATAAGTTAAAGGTAGTAGGTTACTATAAAAGTGGAAGTGAAAATGGTTTATTAGTTAGTGAAAATACTATTAAGAATAATTTAATACTTACAAGTGATAAGTTTGTTATTAGTAGTAGTGATAAAGATAGTACTATTAATGAATTAAAAGTTAGTAAATTTAATGTAGTTGATACTTATAAAAATAGTTTAAATGATTATAAAAGAAATATAGAAGAGTCTAATAGAAATAAGATAATTTATTCTAGTGTTATAGTTATTATTAGTTTAATAGAAATATATTTGATAGTTAGAAGTAGTTTTTTAAGTAGAGTTAAAGAAGTTGGTATTTTAAGAAGTATTGGTGTTAAGAGAAAAGATATTTATAAGATGTTTATGGGAGAAATACTTAGTATTACTTTAATAAGTAGTGTTCCTGGACTTATAGTTATGAGTTATATTTTGTATACTTTATCTAAGATAAGTGTTTTAAATATAGTAATAAACTGGTATGTAGTTTTAATTAGTTTAGCTATTATATTGGTGTTTAATACTTTATTTGGTTTGTTACCAGTATATAAAACTATAAGGAAAACACCGCATGAAATTTTATCAAGAAATGATGTTGATTAATAATTAAAGTTATGGTATTATTTTAGTAGGAGAGATGAATATGTTTAATGAAAGTGATGTAAAAACTAGAATGGAAAAAGTTATAGAGAATATGGAAATGAGATTTACTACTGTAAGAGCAGGAAGAGCTAATCCTAATATTTTAAATGGTGTAATGGTAGAATATTATGGGGCACCAACACCACTTAATGCAGTTAGTACAATAAGCGTTCCTGAAGCTAGACAATTAATGATTAAACCATTTGATAAAAGTTTACTTAAGGAAATAGAAAAGGCTATATATGCTGCAGAACTTGGACTTACTCCAAATAATAATGGTGAAGTAGTGTTTTTAACTATTCCAGAACTTACTGAAGAAACTAGAAAAAATTATGTTAAACAAGTTAAAGAAATGGCTGAAGAAGCAAAAATTGCTTTAAGAAATGTTAGACAAGACTTCAATAATATGATTAAGAAAAGTGAAGTAAGTGAAGATGAAGAAAAAAGAAACATGGATCAAGTTCAAAAATTAATTGACAAGTATAACCAAGTTGTTGAAGAAAAGTTTAAAGAAAAAGAAAACGAATTACTTAGTATTTAATAAAGTACTTGAATTAATTAGTTAAATTTGTTATAATTATATTGTCATTAAGACATATAATATAAATGGACATAAAAAATGAGTAGTACCTGGCTTTGCTCGTTAGGTATTCACTCAGTCCATATTTAGATTGTTGAACACCAGATCAAGTTGATTTGGCGTTCTTTTTTCATTACTGGAAACAGTAATTACTTGCGGTTTGAATTCAAGAAGTGATCTAGCACTGCTATAATCACGACTAGTACAATTAAGTACTGCACAAAAAAGTTCTCCTTTTCTATACTTCATACAGACCACCTCACTTTCCTAAATTTGTGTAAATTTTTGGACTGAGGTAAGAACACCTAACCACTAGGTACTACTCATGTACTAATTGTACCACCTAAGTAATTTCAAAACAAGCGAACAATGTTGTATTTCTTATAAATATTGTAGTATGTTTTAATAGAAAAATATGTGATTTTACATTTATTTTTGAAATAATGATTTTTTACTTGAAAAAGTATATTAAATGTTATAAAATATAATTATCTTTTGGAAGAAAGTGTAGTATATAATTTAATTTATAGAGAGTTAGTGGTAGGTGTAAACTAATATGTTATATATGAAGTTTCATTCTTCTGTTAAAAAAGAACGTATAATAGGCGTTAACTATGAAAGATGCATAATACTTTATGAATTAAGGTGGTACCGCTGTTAACTTGCAGTCCTTAAGTCGTAAAGTTTTTATTATTAGGAGGAGAAAATGAAAGAAAAATTAAATGAAATTCTTGAAAGTGGTTTAAAAAAGTTAGATGATGTTAAAGATTTAACAGAACTTGAAGTAGTTACTAAGGAGTTAACTGGAAAGAATAGTGAACTTACTTCTATACTTAAAAATATGGGTAGTTTATCTAGTGAAGAAAGAAAAGACATAGGAGTAGTAACTAATGAAATTAGAAAGTCTTTCGGTGAAAAGATTAATAGTGTAAGAAATAGTATTATTGATAATACTAGTGTAGTTAGTGATGAGTTTGATACTAGTTTACCAGGTACTTTTGTTAATAAAGGAGTGATGCATCCAATTACACAGATGTGTTATGACTTAAATGATGCCTTTTTAAGTTTAGGATTTGAAGTTTTTAGTGAAAATGATATAAGTAGTGAAAAGTATGCTTTTGATAATTTGAATTTTGCTAAGGATCATCCTGCAAGAGAGAGTATGGATACTTACTGGCTTAAAGGAACTGAAGATAAAAGTGGAAGTGAAAGATTATGTTTGAGACCTCATTTAACTGGAGGAAGTGTTAGATACTTACTTAAACATGGAGCACCTGCTAGATTTGTTTATCCAGGACGTGTTTATAGAAATGAAAATACTGATGCAAGACATGAAAGGGCTTTTTATCAATATGAGGCTTTAATAGTAGATAAAAATATTTCTTTTTCAAGTGGTATTGTTTTAATACAGACTATTTTAGAAAAAGTTTTTGGTAAAAAAGTAAATGTTAGAATGCGTGAAGGCTTTTTCCCATTTACTGAACCAGGTTATGAAATAGATATGGAATGTTTAGTATGTGGTGGTAAAGGGTGTCCAGTGTGTCATCAAAGTGGTTGGATAGAAGTTATGCCTGGTGGAGTAATACATCCAAATGTATTAAAAAGTGCTAATTTAGATCCAAATGAATGGACAGGATTCTATATCAATATTGGAGTTGATAGACTTGTTATGATGAGATATGGAATAGATGATGTAAGACTTTTAAGAAGTGGTGACTTAAGGTTTATTAGTGAATTTAAATAGGAGGAATTATGAGAGTATCTTTAAATTTAATAAAAAAATATGTTGATTTGAGTGATATTAGTGATGAGAAAATAGCAACAGATTTAACTTTAAAAACTGTTGAGGTTGAAAAAATAGAAAATACTAGTTTAAAGTATGAAAATATAGTAGTTGGTAAAATATTAGAGGTTAATAGTCATCCTAATGCTGATACACTTAGAGTGTGTATGGTTGATATAGGAGAAGAGAGTCCTAGACAAATAGTATGTGGTGGAAGTAATTTATATGTTGGAGAGTATGTAGTTATTTCTAAACCAGGTAGTATGGTTCATTGGCATGGAGAAGAAGACTTAGTTAAAATAAAAGAGACTAAGATGCGTGGAGTAGATTCTTATGGAATGATATGTGGTGCTGAAGAAGTGTTTTTAGATAGTTTGTTTCCACCTAAGGATGAAGATGAGATAGTTGACTTAAAAGGATTAGAATGTTATCCAGGACAAAATATTAGTGAAGTAATAGGTTCAAACGATATAATTTTAGAAATAGATAATAAAAGTTTAAGTAATAGACCTGACTTGTGGGGGCATTATGGAATTGCTAGAGAGTTGTCTGTTATATATGATAGAGAATTAAAGTGTGTTACTGAAGAAGTAAGTATGCCTCCTCTACCTAAATACGATATTACTATAGAAGACACTAGTAAGTGTAATAGATATATTGGAATAGTTATAGATAATGTTAATACAAAAGAAAGCCCAATATGGCTTAAAACACTTTTATATAATGTTGGATTAAGACCAATTAATGCTATAGTTGACATAACTAATTATGCTATGATAGTAACAGGGAATCCTACACATGCATTTGATAAAACACATGTAAGTGGTAATAAAATAATAGTAAGAAATGCTAAAAAAGGAGAAAAACTATTATTACTAGATGATAATATGGTTGATTTAACTAGTGATGATTTAGTAATAAGTGATGAAGAAGGTGTGCTTGCACTTGCAGGTATTCGTGGAGGAAAAAAAGATTCTGTACTAGATAGTACTACTGGAGTACTAGTAGAAATTGCTAATTTTGAACCTAGTACTATTAGAAAAACTGATAAAAGATTTGCAGAAAAGACTGAGGCTGCAATTAGGTATGAAAAGGGACTTGATACTCAAAGAGTTGATAGTACTAAGGATTTAATTATTAATATGTTTAAGGAGTTATTTCCTGAAGCTGTAATAACTAGTTATAATGATATATATCCTGTTAAGACAGAAAGTAATTATATAGAAATAAGTAAAGAATTTTTAGATACTAGAATGGGTAAAGTTGTTAGTAAAGAAGTTATTACTAAGATACTTACTGGTCTTGGTTATGAAGTAACAATAGATGGTGATATATATAAAGTTTTAGTACCAACTTATAGAAGTACTGGAGACGTTACTATTAAAGATGATGTAATGGGAGATATTGTTAGAATATTAGGTTTTGATAGTTTTGAGGCTAAAGGAATTAATTATACTGTAAATCATGCAGTTCTTCAAAGAAAAGTATTGTTAGAAAGAAGAATTAAAGAATATTTAAGTAATAGATGTGGTTTATATGAAGTAATTAGTTATCCATGGGTAAATGTTAAATATATAGATGCATGTATGTTAGATAAACAAGAAATGGTAGAATTAGCAAATCCTCCAAGTCCAGAACAATCTTATTTAAGATCTAGTTTAGTTCCAGGAATGTTAGAAGTAATTGTTAAGAACTTAAGATATTTTGATAAATTTAAAGTCTATGAAATGGGAGAAGTATTTACTAAGGGAGAGTATCATGAAAGTAGTATAGATGAAACTCTTCCAATACATAATAATTATTTATGTGGGTGTGTAGTTGATAAGGATGCTAAAAGTGCATTTTTGGAACTTAAAGGAGTTCTTGAAAATATTAGTAGTTATACTCATATGGAGAATATTAAGTTAGCTCTTTCTATAAATAAAGTAAACTATTTAGATAAATATGCATGTATGGATATAGTTCTTAATGAAGAAGTAATAGGTTCTTTTGGTTTACTTAAAATTAGAGTAATGAATGAATGTAAGATTAAACATGTAAATGTTTCTATATTTGAACTTAATGTAAGTAAACTTATTCCACTTGATGCTAGAACTAATAAGTATACTAGTTTACCTGAAATACCTTATGTAGAAAAAGATTTATCTATAGTTGTAGATGAAAGTGTTAGATGGGAAACTATTTATAAAATGATTAAATCTAAAGTAAAGGAAGTAATATTTGTAGAAGATTATAGAGGAGAAAATATAGGTGAATCGAAGAAAAGTATTACTCTTAAATTAAAGATAGGGGATGGGAAAAGTACTCTTACTAGTGATGAGATAAATTCAAAAATTAATCAAGTACTTAAAACATTAGAAAAAACTGTAAATGCTAAGTTAAGAGATTAAAATATTTATAGATTATTTATATAATATATAGTATAATTAATTAAGAAAGGTGGTAATAATATGAGTCTTGGAGTTTGGATTATTATTGGAGTTATTATTCTTATAGCTTTATATGTAGTTAATACTTACAATACATTTGTTAAGTTAAGAAATAGAGTTAAAGATCAATGGGCTCAAATTGAGGTTCAATTAAAAAGAAGATTTGACTTGATACCTAATATAGTAGAAACTGTTAAAGGTTATGCTAAACATGAAAGTGATACTTTGAAAGGGGTAATTGAAGCAAGAAATAAATTTACTGTTGCTAGTACTCCAGAAGATGAGATGAAGGCTAATAATGAGTTAACTGGTGCAATTAGACAATTATTTGCGCTTAGTGAAAGTTATCCTGAATTAAAGGCTGATACAAGTTTTTTAAAACTTCAAAGTAATTTAGAAGAAACAGAAGATAAAATATCTAGTGCTAGACAATTTTATAATGATACTGTTTTATCTCTAAATAATAAGGTTGAATTATTTCCTTCTAATTTAGTTGCTAAAATATTTGGATTTAAAAAGGAAGCTTTCTTTGAAGCTGAAAGTGAAGCAAAGGTCGCTCCTAAAGTACAATTTTAAGCTTACTAATGTAAGCTTTTTCTTTTAAGGAGGATAGTTATGAAAAAAGTTATATGTTTTATTATTTCTTTATTTATATTTAGTATTAATTTATATGCAGTAAGTAATGTTAATTATAAAATAGATGATTATATAGTTGATTCTAGAATAGATATATCTGGTAATATGGTTGTTAGAGAAGTTATTAAAGTTAAAGGAAGTTTTAATGGATATATTAGGGATTTAAAATATAAAAATAGTAATAATAAAGTATTTGATAAATCAATTGATAGTTTTTATGGAAGTAGTATATATGATGCTAGTAATATAGAGGTTAGAAAAGTTGGTACTATTAATTATGATAAAGAGTTAGATTTTAATGTTTTTGATCAAAGTGTTAATGAGTTTACTATGAATGATAGTTGTACTGTTAATAAGGGTTGTTATGAAAAAAGTGATATTACTGATGGAGTTAGTTTGAAAATGTATAATGAAACAAATAATTCTAGTACTTACTTTTATATAGAGTATTTACTTGGTAATGTTGTAGTTATGCATGAAGATATTGCAGAAGTTTATTTTAACTTTGTGGGTGATATGTTTGATGATGATATTAATAAGTATAAGTTAAGGATGGTTTTACCTGATAAAACTAAAGAGTTAGTTAGAGTATGGGCTCATGGTCCACTTAATGGTAATGTTAGTCCTATTAAAGATGAAAATGGTTACTATTATGGAGGTTATTTAGAAATAAATGATTTATATAGTAATACTCCTGTTGATATGAGACTTACTTTTGATAAGAATCTTATACTTGTGGATCATCCATATTTAAAGAAAAGTGAAGTATTAGCACTTGATAAAATTCTTGAAGTAGAAAATTTAAGAGCAGATAAAGCTAATAAAGAAAGAGAAGAAGCTAAATTTTTTATGTATGGATCTTATGCTTTGGGAAGTGTTTATTTAGTACTTTTAGTGTTATTATTTGTTTACATTTATATTAAGTATGATAAAGAATTAAAAACTAATTTTGATATGGAATATAATAGAGAGTTTATTAATGATTATGATGTTACTAATATAGAGTATTTATTTGATAAGAAAATTACTGAAAAAGCATTTAGTACTAGTATACTTAATTTAATTTATAAAAAGAATATTAAAATTGAACAAATAGATAAGAAAGATTATAAATTAATTAAAGTAAATACTGATAATTTAAGTGAATCTGAAGAGTATTTAATGAAGATGATATTTGATAATATTGGTAATAAAGAATATGTTTTATTAAGTCAGATAAAGAAATATGCAAAAGAAATACATGGTACGACTAGTGAATTTTTAACTAGTTTTACTACTTGGCAAAATAAAGTTACTAGTGAAAGTATAAAAAATAATTTTTATGAATCTAATACTAAAATTAAAGTACTTGGAGTATTATTTAGTTTAGTAGGTTATTTAGTATTTTATGTAATGGGAAGATTTAATGGATTTAATTTATTTTCTATAATAATATTCATTAGTGCATTAGTGTTTATGATTTATGTGCTTGTATTTAATAAGAGAACTAAAAGAGGTGCAGAAGATTATCGAAAATGGAAAGCATTTAAAAGATTTTTAGAAGATTTTGGTAGGTTTGATGAAAAAGAATTGCCTGAAATAGTTTTATGGGAAAGATATTTAGTGTATGCTAATATATTTGGTATTGCTGATAAAGTAGGTAAAACTATGAAGATTAAATTTAATGAGATTAATACTAATAATCAATATAGTAATGGAGACTTGTTGTTTGATTATATGATGTGGAATAATTTGAATTATAGTATTAATAATACCGTTAGAAGTTCAGTTAGTACTGCTAGAACTGTAGTTAATGAAGCAATTGCAAAAAGTTCAAGTTCTAGTGGTGGAGGATTCGGTGGAGGATTCTCTTCTGGAGGGGGCTTCGGTGGAGGAGGAGGCGGTGGCCGTGGATTCTAAAGCTAAAGTGTTTACTACTGAAATAAATTATATTAAAAATGATAGAATAAAAGAAAGTTTAGTTAATCTTATTAATTTAATACCTGATTACTTTTTTACTGAAGCAGCTAGTTCTACTGGAAAATATCATCCATCATTTAGTCAAGGTGTTGGTGGACTTGTTAGACATACTAAAGTTGCAGTTAAAATAGCAAATACTTTACTTATTAATGATAGTATTGGTTATAAGTTTACAAGAGATGAGAAAGACTTAATAATACTTTCGTTAGTGATGCATGATTCAGTTAAAAGAGGAATTCCTGAAGAAAAGTATACTAAAGTAGAACATCCTCTTTTAGCAAGTAAATTTATAAGAGATAATGCTAAAAATACTTCTTTAACTGAAGAAGAGATAAATTTAGTATGTAGTATGATTAGTAGTCATATGGGTCAGTGGAATACTGATTTTAATGGAAATGAAGTACTTCCTAAACCTAAAACTAAGTATGAGAGGTTTGTTCATATGTGTGACTACTTATCTGCACAGAAATTTATGAATATAAATTTTGATGAAAATAATGAAATTATTTGTTAATGGGTACTTGAAAAGAGTACTCTTTTTTGATAAAATTAAACTAGTTAAGATAGAAGGAGGACACACAATATGACTAATAATTTTGTAAATAAATTAAGTTATATTTTTCCATTAGTACAAAATAAAGTACTAAATAAGGGGTATTATCTTCTAACTAACTTAAAAGTAAATAGTTTTCTGCATGAAATAAAATGGATAGGTTAGGTCTACCCATTTTTTGTTATGTAATAAAAGGAGTTAATGTTTATGCAAAAAAAACAAACAATATTAGTAGTTGCTAGTTTACTAGTAGTAGTA
>OJMG01003165.1_pt1 | contig 12875 bp, 10 predicted proteins | sample 1597141 | NCBI WGS metagenome assembly OJMG01 (sample SAMEA2452119, study PRJEB22498) | human gut metagenome | biome: human feces; feature: human gut; material: feces | place: Australia | collected 2012 | reverse complement strand
CGAAGAATTACAGCCCATACAGAGTGGCAAGATTCAGAGCTACACCATGTGGTTCCTGATTGGAGTGATTGTATTAACACTTGTCTTATTAATCGGTTAGGAGAGTTGAACAAATGAATATATTAAGTCTTTTTGTATTGATTCCTTTGCTGATGTTGCTGGGACTTTGGATAGCCCGCAATGTCAATCAGGTAAGGGGAGTAATGGTAGTAGGATCCAGTATGTTGCTGGCTTTGGCTGCTTATCTTACCGTATCCTATATCGGATTACGTAATGGTGGAGCTACAGAAGAGATGCTGTTTACCGACAGTATTTCATGGTATGCACCTTTACACATCTGTTATTCGGTAGGAGTAGATGGTATTTCGGTAGTAATGTTGCTTTTGAGTGCCATCATTGTATTTACCGGAACTTTTGCATCGTGGAAACTGAAACCTATGACCAAAGAATATTTCCTTTGGTTTACCTTATTGAGCACCGGAGTATTCGGATTCTTCATTTCTACCGATTTGTTTACCATGTTCATGTTCTACGAGGTAGCTCTGATTCCGATGTATCTTCTGATTGGTGTCTGGGGAAGTGGTAAGAAAGAATATGCCGCCATGAAGCTGACCTTGATGCTGATGGGAGGTTCTGCTTTCCTTCTGATCGGTATTTTAGGTATTTTCTACGGAGCCGGAGGAGAGACCATGAATATTCTTGAAATCGTAAAACTGCAAATCCCTACCGAAATGCAGCGTATCTTCTTCCCGATGGTTTTCCTGGGATTCGGAGTATTGGGAGCCTTGTTCCCTTTCCATACATGGAGTCCTGATGGTCATGCTTCTGCTCCGACGGCGGTTTCTATGTTGCATGCCGGTGTGTTGATGAAGCTTGGAGGATACGGATGTTTTAGGGTAGCGATGTACTTGATGCCTCAGGCAACACAAGAACTTTCTTGGATATTTTTGATTTTAACCGGTATCAGTGTTGTTTACGGAGCATTTAGTGCTTGTGTACAAAAAGACTTGAAATATATCAATGCGTATTCTTCTGTAAGTCACTGCGGTTTGGTGCTGTTTGCATTGCTAATGTGGAATACTACAGCTATGACCGGAGCTGTATTGCAAATGTTGTCTCATGGTTTGATGACGGCCCTTTTCTTTGCGTTGATCGGTATGATTTACGGTCGTACGCATACTCGGGATATTCGGGAGATGGGCGGTCTTATGAAAATTATGCCATTCCTTTCGACTTGTTATGTAATTGCCGGTTTTGCTTCTTTAGGACTTCCGGGATTAAGTGGTTTTGTTGCAGAAATGACAGTATTTGTCGGAGCTTTCCAATGGACGGATACTTTCCATAGAGCCTTTACTATCATTGCTTGTACCTCCATTGTAATTACGGCTGTATATATCCTTCGAGTAGTAGGAAAACTGCTTTATGGTAAAGTCGAGAATGAACATCATTTGTCTCTTACCGATGCAACTTGGTTCGAACGGCTTTCGGCAATATCTTTGATCGTTTCGGTTGCTGCTTTAGGTATCGCTCCTTCTTGGGTATCTAATATGATCAGCAATAGTATGGAAGTAATTAGTCAACGCATTTTACAATATATCTAATAGAAAGAGTATGGATTATTCAAATTTTTTAGGAATGCGGGATGAGCTATCATTATTGGTAGTTATCGTACTCCTGTTTTTATATGATACATTCGGGTCGGTTAAAAGCTTGAAATGCTTTTCTGCGACAGCTTGTGTTTTATTATTAGCGCATACAATATTTACGATTGTTCCGGGAGAACAAGTGTCTCTTTTCGGTGGCATGTATCAGTCGGGACCGGCTACATCGGTAATTAAGACCATACTCAATATCGGAACATTACTCGTTTTGATACAGGCTTCGTCTTGGATTAAAAACGAAGATGTGATAATTCGTCGCGGAGAATATTATGTGTTGACGCTTATTACGCTTTTGGGTATGTATTTAATGACTTCTTCGGGAAACTTTTTATTGTTTTTTCTCGGACTCGAAACAGCTTCTTTGCCTATCACTGCTTTGGTCGCTATGGAAAAATACAAACATGATTCTCATGAAGCCGCCGCTAAATATGTATTTATTGCCGTATTTTCATCTGCTTTGATGCTATTGGGTATTTCTTATTTGTATGGAATAGGGGGGACTCTTTATTTTGATGATTTGAGTTATATGCTCGGTGTGTCGCCTTTGCTCATCGTAGGGTTAGTCTTTTTTATTGCCGGATTGGGATTCAAGCTGTCTTTAGTTCCTTTCCATTTATGGACGGCAGATGTTTATCAAGGAGCGCCGACTTCGGTAACTGCTTATCTGTCTGTTATCTCTAAGGGAGCTGCAGCTTTTACCTTTATGATGATATTGTATAAAGTATTTAGTTCTGTCGAATGTATTTGGCAGGGTATTTTATATGCATTGATTATTCTCACGATTACAATAGGTAACTTGTTTGCGATTCGTCAACAAAATCTGAAAAGATTTCTTGCTTTTTCTTCTATTTCGCAAGCCGGTTATATTATGTTGGGCGTTATATCGAATACAGGTTTAGGCTTGACATCGCTGAGTTATTATGTATTGGTCTATATCTTCTCCAATCTTGCTGCTTTCGGAGTGATATCGGTTATTGAAAATCGGACGGGAAAAGTAAATATGGATGATTATAATGGCCTTTATAAGACTAATCCTAAACTAAGTATTGCGATGATGCTGGCTATGTTCTCATTAGCTGGTATTCCTCCTTTTGCCGGTTTTTTCAGCAAGTTCTTTATCTTTTATGCCGCAGCCGAACAAGGTTTTTATATTCTTGTATTGATAGCTCTTATTAATACGGTTATTTCATTATACTATTATTTATTGGTGGTTAAGGCCATGTTTATCAAACAAGATGAATGTGTAGTTGAAAGTTTCCGTTCCGATAATGCTTCTCGTTTGAGTATATCACTTTGCGTATTGGGTATTGTTGTGATCGGTTTGATCAGCGGAATATATGATCAAATATTTGAGTATAGCCATGGGCTATTCGGCTTTTGATACTGAAAATAATACTTTATAAAATAAACGCTTCCGGTAATCTCTTATCGGAAGCGTTTTTTATGCAGAAAGGATTTTGAGGCATAGACGCCTCTATGCGGAGGTTATCATTGACCTCCTATGATGTTAATTATATGGCCTTTTGTAGGGAAAATAAGCGAGATCCGGTATCTTGACAAGTGAAAGATATATATGGGGGATGTATGTTATATCTTTTACATTGTATTTGATATTCCCGGATGACGCTTCCTGTATTAACCATAGAACACTTCAAAAATAATAAGATGTATAATGATATGCCAATAATATACTCATATTGTTTTATTGATAAATATTATTATGACAAATTGATATTTAAATGAATGTTTTATGTTCGTTTTTGATAAATGAATGGGTTTTGGAGAGAATATTGTAATTATTTTGTTTTCGAGCAATAAATTTTTTGAGGAATTTCTTCCACTTTGTAACGATGTTGTCGGTTATTGGTACAGTTTCCTTTTAAGAGGGAAACTTACTATTCATGTGGATTTCTCTCAAATGTTATCCGAAAAAAGTTTAGACAGGCTTTAAGAGTGGTTATATTCTATTTTCGGAGAATATAATCTATTTGCAGGTCGCTTATTGTCAGATCAGTTTTCATATCGAATATTATTCGTCCGAAAGATATGTATAAAGAATCAGTTTCGTAATTTGTGAGTATATTTTCTTGCTGTAAGAATCTCTTTTTTGTGGAATTTTTTGTAAGTCCTGATTTTTGAAGTAACGATGTTTGCAATTCCTCGAAACTGATATTTAGTAAAACGTCATTTTTGTCTTTGATCAGTAATTTTTTTCCGGAAGTATCGACGCAGATATCTTCGCAACTGTCACTTAGATTTATCGGGTACAGAGATCGATACATACTGATATCTATTTTTTTTGTTTTTCCATCGAGTAGAGGCAATGAAACGAAATCATAGGCAGAGTCCTTATATCTTTCTTGTGGTTCAGGAAGTAAATTCGTACCGTATTTTTTCTGTACGAAATCTTTTCCTTTTTCGTGTTGTATGTATAAAAAAGCTTCGTATAGTTGTGTGTATTGCGGGTCGTACAGCAGACTGTCGCTATTTGTTTCCGATATATTTTTTAATTTTCCATTTTCTCCTAAAAGGTCTAAATTCCGAGATAAAACACTTACTCTCTTCTGTTGGGATTCTATACCGATGTTTTTAGCTGTTATTCCCGGAATATAAGTGAAACTTGCGAGTAGTATGATAGACAGAGCTGTAACGTATAAGTACCGGCCGGTTTTGCTTGATAGGAATAAAAGTAGTGTTATCGACATAATAGATCCACAGATAACCAGATAAACTCGTGCTGTCGTAAATCCGTATTGTTGAACCCGATATAGTACTCCTATCCAAAACATGAACTGGGCTGGGATAGAGATCAGACTGTAATGTCTGTAATACCAGTTGTATATTTGTTTGTGTAAAAATGGTTGCAGGGCCTTTGCCAATACCGTAATTAGCGTAAAAGCGAATACCATATATGCAATTCCGCCTTTAGGTAAGCTCCACGAAAAGAAAATAGTCGTAAAATATATGTATAGTATGATCGTGTATATGAGTATCGCAGGAGATAGTATATAATTTGTAAGTATTTCCAGAGCAGATTTTTTTTCTTGAGTCGATAAGGTTTCTTGTCGGTTATTGAATGTTAAAAATAGGTAGGGCATTCCTATAATGAAACATATCATAGATAAATAGGAGGAAACGTTATACTCGCTTTGGGGAAATATATTGAAGATGTAAGTGACGGAGTAATAAATGCCGATTAATAAGAAGTATGCGCATCCGCTTAGGAGAGCCGCTTGAAGCAGATGGGTAAAATAGCAAGTTGCCTGGAACGTAAAAGATTTATTGTCGGAAATCCAGTTTCGGATGAGGAGCATAAGAGCTGCGATGGTAAGTGCAACGGAATATTCTATGGAGAAAACCCAATCAGAAACATCTATACAGAAAAAAGGAAATACCAATAATGGCGAGATATAATATAAGATTCTCCATGTCCCTTGTGAAAACCATTTATTTAAAAGATAAGAAAGGACAAAGAACAGAGGAAAAACAAAAGGATACAATTTGTTTGTCGTAATTACATTTTCCCGAATGAGAGATGCAGATACAAAACAGAGAATCGAGATTGTTATCTCTGCCGTATTGTTTTTTATAGTGCCGGATATTTGTCGGGAAAATGATTTGATGCGTTCTTTCATGATTATCTGTTTATAATTTTATTTATTTACAAATATATAAATCTTTATTCTTATTCGTGGGAAAATATCTATTGCTGTTTGTTTTTGTTTTTGAAAAAGATAAAAGATATCTTGTTGTTCGAGTATAAATCGTTTTAACTCTATTTATTTATACCTCCCGTTTTGTTTAACATTTGAAATCCTCTTTTTGTAGTATATTTGTCTCAAACAATAAAAGAGAAATTTATGATTTATGTTATTTTCATTGTCTTTGCTTTGATTAGTTTCGGAGTGCAAAAGACATTGCAAAACAAATTCGAAAACTATTCTAAAGTACCTATTCCAAATGGTCTGACAGGAAAAGATATAGCCGAAAAGATGTTGCATGATAACGGTATTTATAATGTTACCGTTACTTCTGTTGACGGGAAATTGACAGATCACTATAATCCGGAGAATCATACGGTAAATTTAAGCCATGAGGTTTATCATGGTAATAGTGTTGCTGCTGCTGCAGTAGCGGCTCATGAGTGCGGACATGCCGTGCAACATGCTACTGCTTATGCGTTTTTGAATATGAGATCCAAATTAGTTCCTATTGTGAGTTTTGCATCGCATTGGGTACAATGGGTGCTGTTGGCGGGTATTATATTGTTGCAGAGTTTTCCGCAGCTTATGCTTTTCGGGATTATCTTGTTCGCATTGACTACATTGTTCAGTTTTGTGACGCTTCCGGTAGAAATAAATGCGAGTGCAAGAGCTTTGGCTTGGCTTGACAGAGCAGGGATAACAAATGTAAGTACACATGATAAAGCCAAAGATGCTCTTAAATGGGCGGCATATACATATGTAGTGGCGGCTCTTAGTTCATTGGCTACATTGGTATATTATATTCTTTTGTTTTTAGGATCGCGGAGTGACGACTGACTTTAGCTTTTTATATATTTTCTTTGAATAGATAAAAGGTATTGCTTCTTGAAGAACGGGCAATACCTTTTTTATTTTTTAGACAGTAAATAAACATAAAGAAGCCGGAGTAGAAAGAACTAATTCCGGCTTCTTTATGTTTTGTAAGTTTTTTATTTAATCGTCATCATCTGTGGTAAGAATGGCTTTAAGTTTTTCCCGGTCGAGGATAGTAATCTCATGAGTCGAGTAATCGATGATGCCGTCTTCTTTCAATTCGTTTAGTGCATTCATAAAAACAGAACGTTGTACTCCGAAAAATGTGTACAAATCTTTTTGTTTGCATATTACCCTTACGTCTATCGACTTGCGCTGTGTAAAGCAGAGTACCCAAAATGCCAAGCGTTCTTTTACATTTCCGGAAGAAAGTGCGAGAAATGTTTCGACACTTTTCTGGGAACGCCTCGATATGATGTTCAACAGGTTTATAAGGATAATCGATTCATCCTGCATGATGCGGATAAATGTTTGCTTATCGATTTGCATGATTCCTGTCTCTTCTACAGCATAGAGATCGGATGGATAATTTGTATTCCTGCCGAATAGGTGATTGGGTGACAATACGTTCGGAGCGCAAAGGACTTCCGAAACACGAATCTTTCCGCTTTTGTTGACCATTTCTGAACGTACGCATCCGGATATCAGGAATTTCAAGTGTGTACACTCTTCTCCCTTTGATACGATTTGTTCTCCCGATTTATATTTGAGAAAATGAAATTTTGTTTTCTCGATAAGCTCTGAAATTTTTGCTCTGCTGACTCCCTGAAATAACGGAAGTTGCAGCAAAACGTCATACATGCTGTCCATCGAATCCATATTTTGTTTATTCAAAAGTATAAATAAAAATCTAACCTTCAATTTGTAAACATAAAATCGATACAATTGTTTAGAAACTATTGATTTATTTTTTTTTTGTTAACTTTGCTCCTGTAAAAACTTAAACCTATGGATAATCTATTGCATTTTGACATTCAGGAGGTAATCAGTGCCTTTGTCGTTTTATTTGCTGTGATTGATATAACGGGGCTGGTTCCTATTATTATCGATTTAAAAGAAAAAGGAAATGAAATTAATGCAGGCAAGGCTGCATTTTATTCTTTATTTTCTTTTATTGTTTTTCTTTTTATGGGAAACATGATGTTACAACTTTTTCATGTAGATATATCTTCCTTTGCCATTGCCGGTTCGTTAGTGATTTTCGTAATGGCTATAGAGATGATTTTTGGCGTGGAGATTTTTAAGATGGACGGGCCTGCTGGTTCTGCGACAATAGTTCCGATTGTTTTTCCGTTGATTGCCGGGGCAGGTTCTTTTACGACATTGCTTTCTTTGCGGGCGTTGTATAGCTTGCTTGATATAATAATAGCATTGGTCCTTAATATTTTAATAATTTATATTGTAATAAAGCGAGTCAATATTATCGAGAAGCTGTTGGGTAAGGGAGGCGTTTATGTACTTCGAAAATTCTTTGGGATTATTCTATTGGCTATTTCTGTAAGAATGTTTATCGACAATCTCACCAAACTATTATCCACTCTTTTATAACTCATGACCGTATCTTTTTCCCATATACGGTTATTTACGGCATTTGTTCCTGCGTTATCGACTTTATTCTTGTTATCGGTTGTCGCAGTAAAAGTTCCAGGCCTATTTTTAGGTGAAAGGTTTTTTAGGGGCGGATGTTGGCTACAAGTAGTATTGGCTGCGGCTTATGCTTTTTTGTTATGCTGGAAAATGCAGGATATTCGTTTGAGAGCTCGTTGGAGAAGATATAGTTGGCTGATATTCTCTTTTTCCTTTTTCGGGCAACTTTTGTTGGGGATTATGTGCGACTCTATATTTCTTTTGTCCGGAGAGTTGCATTTTCCTATCCCGATGATGATAATCGGAGGGGCTGTTTATCGTTGGAAATTTGGGTTTATGCCTCTTTTACTTATTCTTACTATCTTGTTGTCAGGACCGGCATGGTGCAGTCATCTTTGTTATTTCGGTGCATTAGATAATATGGTTGCAGGACATTTATCATTACCCCCAAAACCTTATAAATTTCTTCTGCCGGCACGATATACTATATTGGTATTGACTATTATTGTGGCTTTGGTTGCCAAATGGAGCGGATTATCGTATGTGGCGATATTCGGAATAGTTGTTTTATTCGGTATTACAGGTTTTTTTGTTATGATCCTCTCCTATAAAAGACATATGATGGTGCACTGTTCAGGCTATTGTCCGGTCGGTGCTTTGGTATCTTTAGGAAAATATATTTCTCCTTTTCGTTTCAAGATAAATAAAGAAGCTTGCACTTTGTGTGGGGCTTGTATCTGTAGATGTCGTTATGGGGCATTATCGAAAGCGCAAATAAAAACCGGCAAACCGGGAATAAATTGTTCTTACTGTGGAGATTGTATTTCTGCGTGCAATCATGGAGCTTTACAGTATGCTTTTCTGAATATGAATGCAGATCATTCTCAAAGAATATGGCTGATGATAGTGATTACTTTGCAATCTTGCTTTTTAGCTATAGCCCGGGTATAGATCACATTTAAAATACAAATTTGTTTAAAGATAAAAATAAAAAAAGAAAATGACAACGAAAATTTCTTTTTCTTTTTTAAGTTGAAAATTTTTATTGAGAAAGACGTCTTTTTACTAAATAAATTGATTAAATGTTTGGCTTTTCTGATAACAATTTTTATATTCGTGAAAACTAATATCAAGTATTAAAGCACAAGATTTGACCGTTAACCGATTTTTTTTAATTAACAATAAATATGAGTTATCTGAAGTTTGACAAAAGTTTGATGATTAACTTAGAACAGTCTCTTCCTAAAGAGATGTTACGTACAAACAAATCGGGAGCTTATCATTGTACGACGATTGTTGATTGTAACACTCGAAAACAACACGGATTATTGGTAATTCCTATTCCGGAGATGGATAATGACTCTCATGTTCTTTTATCATCATTCGATGAAACCGTGATACAACACGGTGCTCCTTTTAATTTAGGTTTACATAAATATCAGGGAGATTGTTTCAGCCCTAACGGACATAAATATATCCGTGAGTTCGATTGTGAATCAGTTCCCAAAACTGTATATCGGGTGGGGGGTGTAATTTTAAGTAAGGAAAAAGTTTTTATTTCGCATGAAAACCGGATTTTGATTAAATACACATTGTTAGATGCCCATTCTGAAACGACGTTACAGTTCCGTCCTTTTCTTGCTTTTAGAAATGCGAATGCTCTTTGTATTGAAAATGACAGGATCAACCGTCATTATGAACAGGCTTTGAATGGTGTTAGCTTTTGTCTTTATGAAGGGTATCCGGCATTGTATTTACAGTTCAATAAAGAGGTTAGTTTCGTCAGTGATCCATATTGGAATAAGGGCATTGAATATGTTAAAGATCAGGAACGAGGATATGATTATAAAGAAGATTTATATGTTCCCGGATATTTTGAATTACCTATAAAGAAAGGCGAAAGTATTATATTTTCCGCCGGAGTAGGAGAGATAAAACCTCGATCTTTGAGCATGATGTATAATAAGGAAATGAAGTTACGGACTTATCGTAACAGTTTCTTTAATTGCCTGAAAAATTCTGCACAACAATTTTATCTGAAAAAACAAAAAGATAATTATCTGTTGGCGGGTTATCCTTGGTTTGGTGTTCGGGCTAGAGATCTGTTTATCGCTCTTCCCGGATGTACATTGGCTGTAGGGGATGTAGAAACATTCGACTCTATCATGCATACTGCGATGCGGGCGTTAAAAGCCTTTATGGAGAAAGGTGTTCGGAGTGAAGTGATTCAAGGAATAGACTATCCCGATATTCTTTTATGGGCAGTATGGTCATTGCAACAATATGCCAAGGAAACATCTCTTGAACATTGTACGGCAAAATACGGAACTTTAATTACCGAAATTGTCGATTATATAATCAAAAGCAAGCATCCGAATCTTTTTTTGCATGAAAACGGATTATTATACAGTAATGGACATGACGTTCCTATTTCATGGATGGATGCGGTAGCCTATGGAAAACCTATTATACCGCGTAGCGGTTATTTGGTCGAATTTAATGCATTGTGGTATAATATACTACGTTTTTCAACCTCATTGATTGCGGATAAGCCGGAACAGAGGGTTATTGTGGATCGGTTGAATGCTTTGGGTGATAAGCTCGCTTTGTCATTTAAAGATATGTTTTTAAATGATTATGGGTATTTGTTCGATTATGTCCATGGAAATTTTGCAGATTGGAGTGTTCGTCCCAACATGCTGTTCGCTCTTTCGCTCGATTATTCTCCATTAGATAAAAAAGAACGGAAAAAAGCGTTGGATGTAGTTACCCGAGAACTGTTGACTCCGAAAGGTATTCGTACATTAAGCCCTAAAAGTCATGGATATTCTCCTACTTATTTGGGGAATGAAGCAGAACGGGAGAATGCTTATTATCAAGGTCCGGCCCGACCATGGTTGATGGGAGCTTATGCAGAGGCGTATCTCAAGATATTCGGGTTGAGCGGAGTTTCATTTTTGGAACGGATGTTGATCGGCTATGAAGAGGAGATGTCTAATAATTGTATCGGAACGATATCTGAGTTATTTGACGGAAATCCTCCTTACATGGGACGTGGGGCTATCAGTTTTGCGGCGAATGTAGGAGAGATATTGAGAGTATTGAGTTTATTAAAGAAATACAACCATTTTTAAAACCGAAGTTGTATGAAAGCACTCATGTTCGGGTGGGAATTTCCACCGCATATTCTCGGAGGCTTGGGAACTGCCAGCTATGGACTTACAAAAGGTATGTCTGAATGCGGAAATATGGATATCACGTTTGTTATACCCAAGCCGTGGGGAGATGAAGATAAAAGTTTTGCCCATATTATAGGAGCATGTAATACGCCGATTGTTTGGCGTGATGTTTCTTGGGAACAAGTACGAGATCGGTTAGGACGATATATGGATCCTCAAGAATATTTTAATCTGAGGGATCATATTTATGCAGATTTCAATTATATGCATCTTAATGATTTGGGATGTATAGAATTTTCAGGTCGATATCCTGATAACCTGTTGGAAGAAATCAATAATTATTCTATTGTTGCCGGAGTGATTGCCAGAACCTATCCTTGTGATGTGATTCATTCTCATGACTGGCTTACTTATCCGGCAGGGATTCATGCCAAACAAGTGACCGGAAAGCCGTTGGTGATACATGTACATGCGACAGATTTCGATCGAAGTCGGGGAAATGTAAATCCTACGGTCTATGCCATAGAAAAGGATGGTATGAATCAGGCAGATCATATTATCACTGTAAGTAATTTGACACGTAAGACGGTTATTGAAAAATATAATATCGATCCGGCCAAGGTAACAACCGTTCATAATGCCGTCGAGCCGTTGAGTGAGGAAATCAAGACTATTAATATACCTCGCAATACAAAAGAAAAAGTCGTAACGTTCTTAGGACGCATTACGATGCAGAAAGGTCCTGAATATTTCGTAGAAGCCGCTGCACTCGTACTTCAACGCACACGCCATATAAGATTCTGCATGGCAGGAAGCGGAGATATGATGAATGCAATGATAGAACTTGCTGCACGGCGAGGCATAACAGACCGTTTTCATTTCCCTGGTTTTATGAAAGGTAACCAAGTCTATGAAGCTTATTGCAAAAGCGATGTTTACGTAATGCCATCCGTATCCGAGCCTTTCGGAATCTCCCCGCTCGAAGCTATGCAGTGCGGAGTTCCTTCTATTATCAGTAAACAATCCGGCTGCTCCGAGATTCTTAAAAACTGCATCAAACTTGACTATTGGGACATAAATGCCATGGCAGATGCCATGTATTCCATTTGCACCAACGATGCTCTTTATCAATATCTCAAAGACGAAGGCAAAAAAGAAGTTGACCAAATAACCTGGGAGAAAGTCGGATTAAAAATCCGCAATCTTTACGAACTTACATTCCACAGATATTATCACAACAACTGAATAACAATACGGACATGAAAACGATATGTTTATATTTCGAAATACATCAGAACATTCACCTGAAACGCTATCGCTTTTTCGACATAGGTACTGACCACTACTATTACGACGATTACGAAAACGCCCGCAGTATTACCGAAACCGCCGAGAAATCATATATTCCCGCTTTGAAGACTCTTATTAGCATGGCGGAAAGTAACAAGCGTTTTTTCAAATGTGCCTTGTCGCTTTCGGGTTGTGCCATAGAACAACTTGAAAGCCACGCACCCGAAGTGCTTGATCTGATAAAACGTCTTTATGATACGGGCTGCTGCGAGATTTTGGCGGAACCGTATTCGCATGGTCTTTCTTCGCTTGCCAATGCAGAATGTTTCAAAGAAGACGTTAAATTGCTTTGCCACAAGGTTAATTCCATCTTCGGAGCCACTCCCAAAATTTTCCGTAACTCTTGTCTTATCTATTCAGATGAAATCGGCGAACTTGTAGCGGGAATGGGATTCAAGGGAATGCTTACCGAAGGTGCAAAACACATTTTAGGTTGGAAGAGTCCGCACTTTGTTTACAACTGTTCCATTGCCCCGAAACTGAAACTTCTTTTGCGCGACCATCGTCTCTCCGAAGACATA
>OJMG01003162.1_pt1 | contig 12879 bp, 13 predicted proteins | sample 1597141 | NCBI WGS metagenome assembly OJMG01 (sample SAMEA2452119, study PRJEB22498) | human gut metagenome | biome: human feces; feature: human gut; material: feces | place: Australia | collected 2012 | reverse complement strand
TGAGCACCACGCTTTCCTACAAGGTGGAAGCCAAAGGCAAAGACCGTGACGAGATTGCTTTCTTCGCCAAGTTCGTGCTTTGCTCCAATAACGAGAGCCTGCCCGTCATCATTGACCCGGGCGAGACACGCTATTGGGTACGGAAAATCTACCGCCTTGAAAGTGACGATACGAACTTTCTGCAAAAGCTGACAGCGGAAATTCCGGCTTTCCTTTATTTTCTCCAACATCGAAAACTGACCACCCGGCAGGAAAGCCGCATGTGGTTTTCCCCGAAGCTGACGGAAACTCCGACTTTGCAGAGGATTATCCGATGTAACCGTGGCAAGCACGAAGTGGAGGCAATGGAGCTGATAAGGGAGATAATGGACAACATGGAAATTGAAAGTTTCTCTTTTTGCCTGAACGACCTGCTTAACCTGCTGAATCTTTCGGGCGTTAAAATCGAAAAGCACCAACTGCGCAGAATCGTTACGGAAAGCTGGAAACTGACACCTGCCCCCAACGGGCTGACCTATACTTCCTACCAGTTTGCATACAATAAGGAACGCAGATTTGCACCTATCAAGAGGGTGGGACGCTTTTACACCGTCAGCAGGACTTTGCTAGACGAACTCTGATTATTTTGTTGAATTGTTGAAACAAGGAAGTAATCTGTTGATACTTAACTTGTAGTATTCTCAACAAACGCTCAACATTCAAGATGCGCTGTTGAAAAGAAAAATAATAGTTTCTCTTTTCACAGGCATTTGTTGAGCCGCTGTTGAGGGGGTACCGCTTTGTCTTCCAACTTGATACAAGATACTCTCAACAATTCAACGCTTTTTACTCACTATCAAATCCGTATAGAAAATGACTATCGAAGAAGCTAAGAATATAAGGCTGGCGGATTATCTGCACAGTTTGGGTTATGCTCCTGTCAAACAACAGGGAGTGAACCTATGGTACAAATCACCGTTTCGGGAAGAGACCGAAGCGTCTTTCAAGGTGAATACCGAAATCAATAAATGGTATGACTTCGGACTGGGACAAGGTGGCAACATCATCGCACTGGCTTCAGAGCTCTACTGTTCTGTCTACGTTCCATACCTGCTGCAACGGATTGCGGAACAGACACCGCACATCAGCCCCGTGTCTTTCTCTTTTCGGAAGCAGTCCTCCACAGAGCCGAATTTTCAGCGTATGGAAGTAAGGAAACTTGATTCTCCCGTCCTGCTTTCTTATCTGCAAGGCAGGGAAATAAACTTGGAACTGGCGAAAAGAGAATGCAATGAGGTACATTTCGAGAACAACGGCAAGCGTTATTTTGCCATCGGTTTTCGGAATATGAATGGAGGTTACGAGATACGCAACCGCTATTTCAAGGGGGCCATTCCTCCGAAGGACACGACATGGATCAGACCGCAGAAGTCGAATCGGAACTGCCGGCTGTTCGAAGGATTTACCGATTACCTCTCGTATCTGATTCTGTGCAAACAAGGCGATGTGTCATGGCATTCGTCGGACGAAGACTTTCTGATTCTGAACTCCGCATCGCTGCTTCTGCGGGCAAAAGGCAGGTTACAGGGATACGAATGTATCGTATGCTGCCTCGACCGAGATACGACAGGCCGAAGGCTTGTCGGTGAACTACGCGCGACATTCGGAACGCGGGTACATGACGATTCAATAATGTATGATGGTTATAAAGACTTGAACGACTACCTATGTTGTGATAACGATCGAAAATTAGGGTATGTAAAGAATTGGCACATGGAGGGGATAGGAATCTACACATAGGTAACCTCGGCCTATCACCCGATTCATGTAGTCCTTTTTTTATTCATAACTTACAATACTAAACAAGCAAAGAGTCGTTTACTTGAATATATTTAGGAAAGTATGTAAAAAGCCGATAAAAAGGGATGAAAACCATCAGCATTGTGACTGTCTTTGCACTGTACAAGCCTGTACAGAAAATAGGACAAGAAATTTGTCTCTTTCTATTGCGAGAACCATGTAAAATTTATTACCTATTGTGATAGTTATGGCAAAATCAACTATAAAAATATTGCGTGCGTTTTATCGTGAACAGGATAAGGAGGTGAGCCGTAAGGTCGATCCCGATGTCGATACCCAAACCCTCCTGAAAATATTGAGCGTTCCCAATCCTGTCGTGCGTATTGCCAAACACCGTAAACTAAGTTTTACGACGACCGAAGGCGACGCCATTATAGTCGTGAACCCCGACAATACACGTACCACTATCGGTACGGTCGAAAACAAGGATGTGCTTGTTACTGAGCGCACCGTACCATTTCAGTAATGGGCACAAAAAGGTTGCGGATATTCGCAGGACCCAATGGGTCAGGCAAATCGACCATCTTTCAGGTAGTCAGTAAAAAAGTGCCGTGCCCCCATTATGTCAATGCCGATCTGATCGAGCGAGAACTCCGTACGAAAGGCAAACTCTCTTTCAATGATTTCAACGTATTGGTCTCGGAGGAAGAGTTGAAAAATAGTTTTGCAGCCAGCGGTCTGTTTTACAAAACGGCTAACGGGCAGCAAATTTACGATACAGTGAAAGTCAGTACCGCCAATATGTTGGTCACCCCCGTTCCTGTACTGATCGATTCCTATTTTGCTGCTTTTATTGCCGAATTTCTTCGGTTGAAGATGTTGAACATCGTGGAAGCTTTTACCGTGGAAACGGTCATGTCCGACGAGAGCGAACTCGAATACATTCGTCTGGCCAAAAGCATGGGGTATCGGATCTATCTTTATTTCGTATCGACCAAAGACGTAGAAATAAACATAGGTCGTGTGCGTTTCCGCGTCGAAACAGGAGGCCATGACGTACCTGAAGCTAAAATTCGGAAACGATATTATGGTTCTCTCGATAACTTGTATCGAGCTGTAAAACTTGTCGATCGCGCCTATTTTTTCGACAATAGCATTACTGACGATTATGTCAAAACGTTCTTCGCGGAGTATGACGGAACTACTCGACATATTCGTTTTCATGCAGACACTTATCCCGGTTGGTTCGATACCTATGTGCTGAACGGTAGGGACTCAACCGAAAAACACAGATAGACAGCCCTTAGGTTATTTTAATTCCTATGTATTGCCTCAGTCTGCATTTTGGATTAATCTTATTTGGCAAAATATTGCGTTTCCAGTCAATTAAGCGTAAATCGGATCTCAAAATAACATCTTACCGGTCCGATTATCCAGTATGTCGTTCTTAACTAAAGCCGCCATCGACCGGGCGACAGAGATCTGAGATGAAATGTTGTAGCGATGCATGACCTCCGGCAATCAACGCCTTGAGGTGACAAAGCTGCTAGGTAATCTACGTTTTGGTGATGGTTACAATGAGCAGACTTAACTCAATATGACCGTCGTATTTATCCGGGAAAGAACAATATGTCCGATTTCAACATTCATAGGAATCGTCATTATACGATCAACGCGACGATTTAGGGGGGGGGCTTGACACGAGGGTTTCTACGATCAAGGTATCACTGGGCAATATCCCGACTCCCTACGATGTCAGCGATAAAATCAACAATGCTTACCATCTGAATTATAGGTACTATCATTACAAGCGATCATCATTTTGTAAACTGATTCATTATGCTCGGACTGAACATTTAGAACATAATGAGAGATACACAAACAAATACAAACGCTTTTTTGAAAAATATAGAAAATTCACAAAAAAATTGTTTATTCCATTTATTGTGTTTAATTTAAAACGCAAATCGTGAATAACGGTCATATATTGTTCTTGTCTGCATGTCTTTAAAAGAATAATGAAGAAATAGCAGATATATAACAATGTGTTTCGAAAAATGACAATTTAATATATTTAAGAATAATCGTTCTTTATTGACCTTTATGATCATTCGATGTAGAGTATTAGTAAAGTAGGAAGAATAGATTTTAGGATCAACTGTTAAAAACATCCTAAATAATAGCGTAGGGGGAGGGTAATCTGAGCTCATGATTTGAGAGAATCATAAAGTGAGTTATGGACGGTGATGCGCTTGGAACAAAACTTTTCATTGCTAAATCGTCTGATTCCGCATCTGATCTTGAATTACCATTTCGTACTCAATGCGGGTCTCCTGAATGGGAAAATGGGCGGTGTCGTATTTTTCGGGCAGATGCCCGATATACAGGTAAGTCTTATTTTCGTGCGTATGCCGAAGAACTGTTAGACGAAGTGTTTGATATGGTGCATGAAAATGTGCCGATCGATTTTGTCAATGGGCTTTGCGGTATCGGTTGGGGAATCGAATACCTGCTTTGTCATTCGCTTATGGATGGGGATGCCGATGAAGTACTCGAAGACATTGATAAAAAACTCGTTGAACGGGATCCTCTTTATGTAAGAGACTTGTCCTTGCATACGGGAGTGCAGGGAATTCTGATGTATGTTGCCGCCCGTTTGTCCCATGTCCGTACGAACGATTACCGGCCTTTCCCTTCCGGATACCTCGAACGTTTGCAAAAACGCTTGGCCGGCATTTCTCCTTCTGATCCGGAACTTACGGCCGCATTTAAAGAAATGATCCTTCTGTTCGATGCGGGTATTTCCGGTACGGACGTAGGTTCTATTCCTTGGGCGATAACCGATGAATTTTACGGGACTCTCCCTGTTGATTTTAAAAGCATAACTTCTTATCCAATAGGTATTTACCAAGGGTTGACGGGTGTCGCATTCAAATTGATTCTGCCATGAGGAATATTTATATTTTCAATATGACTTCCCGTAGTATCCATTACGGTATAGGGACCTACATCCGGCAACTGATCCGAAGTGCGCGGTATGCAAGACTGAAAGTACATTATGTATTGATCTCAGACGAAATCAAAGAGTTCGAGGTCCGGGAAAAAGACGGAGTATGTCATTTGAACATTCCTTTAACTCCCAGTCACTTGCCCAATTATCTCGTTAAGACAGAAGAGGGTGTCGCCTACCTACTCAGAGAGTATATTGTCGACGACGAGAACAATATATTTCATTTCAATATTATGCGTCAGGAAACCCTGATCGGCCGGATGAAAAAGCAGTATCGGGGAACGTTCATATTGACAGTCCATTATACCGAGTGGAGTTTCGAACTTTTGGGCGACCGGAAAAAATTACGACAAATTCTGAACAAACGCGATGATCAGCAGACTTTCAGGGGCAGTTATGTTTTAACTAGTTTTTTTCGGGACAAAAAGGTACTGAACGAACATGCTGACCGGGTTATTGCCATCGCCCGACATTCATACGACGATATTATCGGAATATATGGGACGAACCCTGAAAAGGTGACACTTATCAACAATGCGCTGCCGGATAAATACAAATCCGGTCGAAAACGGAACGAACTGCGTTCTCGGTACAGCATGGCTCCGGACGAAAACGTCGTTGTTTTCGCCGGCCGATTGGACGAAGTAAAAGGTATCGCTATTTTGGTCCGGGCTTTCCGGATGTTGTTGGAACGGTATCCGAATTCCCGTCTGATCATTGCCGGGGAAGGAGATTATCAGATGCTGTTTTCTCAGGCTTTTAAGGATTGGAGCAAGGTGACGTTCACCGGTTATATCGATCAGAAAACATTGTATGATTTTTATTCCATCGCGGATATGGGCGTCGTTCCGTCCCTGCACGAGGAGTTCGGATACGTAGCCGTGGAAATGATGATGCACGCCCTTCCCGTCATTGTCAATGCGACGACGGGACTAGCCGAGATTGTCGATCACGAAGTCAATGGGTTGCATGTGGTTCTGAAAAGGGGAAAAAAGAATCTGCTACAATCTGCCAAAAAATTGGCATCGGCTCTGGTTCGACTGTCCGAATCGCCCCGACTGAGAACGGATATGGGAAATAAAGCGCGGGAAAAATATTTGTCCTATTACGAGATCCGTCATTTTAACGAACGAATGAGATCATTATACCGAACTTTATAATCAAATATTATGAATCCCAAAGAAGCTAAAGTACACGAATCGCCCGCATATTGGCAGACAGTATGCAAATGTTGGATGTAAAAGAGGAATCGAACTGTAATACCGGAAATTTCAGTATCCTACTGTTTCTGACCCACTATGCCGAACGGTTCTCCAACGAATCCAACCATAAGTTGCTTGATCGTTATCTGAAGGAATGCTGCAATGATCTTTGCAACAATATAGCTTATTTATACACCTTTTGTTCCGGGTTGGCCAGAGCGAAAGGTTCGTTCCGGCTGATGGGCGAACTCTCTCTGATAGATTTGGATATTTCCGAGATAGAAGCCTAGTATGAGCCGGTTATGTTGCGGTAGATGAGAATGTTCCTCAACTATAATCATTTCATACACGACTTTTGGTATCGCTTTGCAATACAGAACCGATCCCGATTTCATCGGGAAAATCGTATTATAGCTGAGCAAACATGCGAATCGGGGATTTTCCCGATACGAGATCAGTGAACTGGTTGCTGTACGGTCGGATATATGCTTTCTTAGGAATAGGACCGATCGGTTCATGGATGCCTCTTCCCTTTTCAATCGACGGGAAATGAGGGCAAAGCCTATAAAAGCCGTTTTGGGGGAGCAACTTGGAAGTAGCCGTGCCCTGAGGCAGGTCGGAAAACGTTCGGCCGACAAGAGTGAATGCCAAGTCATGTTATTCACGACTCATTGGCACGATTCGAAAGAGGACAGCATCAGCGATGCCGGACTTTGCCACGGCGGTACGGGATTCGTTATGATATTTAAGTATATGTATGATGTAACAGGAGACGGACGTTTTGCTCCGACGGCCCAATATTGGTCGGGTGTTACGCTCGATTTGGCGGTCTATGAGGTCGGACCTGCCGGATACACGGTTTTACTTTGGAAGTGACGCTGCCTAGGAAACTGTTTTATACGCTGCTCGAAGGAATTGCCAGTATCTGACTGAGGGTGTTATCTTCGCTCGACATGAAACACAAAAGCGAATGAACGAAACAGTTTCTGTTATATAATATAACCTTCTTCTTCCAAAATTTCAATAGCTCGATTCAAATCTTTTGACAAAACCTGGAGTTTTACTCCACCGATTGCAGTAGAATAGGGGCTAACTTGAGCTGTCAATTCATCTTTAGTAAAACATGTGATACCCTCTGCTTCCAACCGGCCTCGAATTATCGCGACTTCATGAGCATAGGTAAACGTCAAAACGGTAATAAATTTATTGTCTTCCATCTTTTTTCCTCCATCGTTTACTTATAACTTATCCTGTAATTGTAATTTAAACATATTATTCTATCTGTTAACAAGCTCAATTGCTTTTTCCAATACTTCGTCCCGCCTTTCCCTAATACCCTGTACAGTAGGCTTTACTTCAACATCAGGTACAATACCGATGCGTTGGGTTTCACTTCCATCAGGGTAATAAACGCCAATTCCGCTAATCCATGTTTCTATCCCTCCCGGAAGATAAAATTTTGACACATTCCCATCTGCTCCTGCCGTTGCAGAACCGACTACCACCGCATTCGGGTGAACTCTGTATGCCATTGTCTGGAATTCTCCCGTACTTTGAGTATTTTCATTTACTAAAATAATAATTTTCCCCTTATAGTAATTTTTATTTTTTCTACCTACATTATAACCTTTCTCAATGGTAAACAATCCGGGTATAGAATAATGCTTTGTCGTTGACTTTAAAAAGAAAGGAGTTTTTGTTGGTAATAAATATTGGCAAAAAAGTAAAACAGGAAAATCACCCGATGTTCCATTCCTAATATCGAGAATTAATCCCTTTGTATTCTTTATCTTTTTCCAAATCTTAGGTATATGTTTGTTCTCCAGCACACTGTAATCAAGGTATGCTATTCCGTCATCAATAAATTCCAAACAAGTATCTTTTTCTTTGGAATATACATGATATAAATCGTGTTTGTCATCCGAAAATACCCTTAAGACTTTATTTTGAGGTTTATTGTCCCGAATAAATTCGACATGGATAATCGAGTCGTTCGTTCTCAACATGTTTTTCGCAAGATTTCTCAATTTTCCGGGATAGTTCGAGGCAGGTGTATATTTTAGAAGACCATCTATAATTTCGGCAACCGAAACATGATTGATTTTTGTTAATACATCGCCTATTTCCATTCCAGTGTCCCTGCCTAAGTTTTCGTTATAAAAACCCGTAACGACAGGTTGGTTTTCAATAAATGTCAGCTCAACCGAAGCACTGAATTTCCCAAAATGATTAGCTAATGAATAATTGTGGTTCAAGGTAATTGCATGCGAATCGTGAATCCGTTCAATTAGTTCCAAAATCGTAAGGGCATATTCCGTTCCATTGTTCGTATTCACGATTTTGGGAACAAACTCTTTCAACACCTCTTTCCAGTCGCACTCGATAAGATTTTTGTAAGGGAAGAAATATTGAATAATGTTCCAATATCTATATAATGCCAATAATCGAAAACCGGCATTAGGATAGAGCATATTCGGATATGGTTCTTCATTTTTAAATTTAGGATTACCAGTAAAATAATATCCGACATAATGGTGCTTTCTATGCCTTTTTGAGTTTTTGACTTTTATGAGTAGAGAGGTGAGTTCGTTAGAAAACCCCGAACTTTCTATCCATCCCAAATCGGGCGCCAATTTAATCTCTTTCTTTATAGATATTTCTTTTTTATTTTCGGCAAATTTGCCAAGACCGTTTATCCATTCTATAAAAATTGAATCGCGATGAATATTGTTTTCTGATTTCAAAATTTCAGGAAAGATCTTGAACAGTTCATAGTCCCAGTTATAATTTCCTTTTGCGATATTGGGATGGTAGTATTTCAAAAAACCCCATATCAATCCCAAATTGGTCAAATTCTCGATTTGCATACTATCGAGTTGCTCAATTACTATATTCGAGCTATTCGCAAACTCCAAATAATCACCATGGGCTGTTCCTGATTGTTCTTCGATTCGCCCATGATGACAACTTAGTATAAAAATCATTCCGATTGTGATAATAATTCCTTTCACAATTAAATCGACAATAATGATATTCGTTCAATTTCGACAGATTCCAACTCATTAATATCTTTGCCGTCTATACAAATTCTAACGTCATCGAACCAGACTTTGCCTTTTCCCACTAAAATGGCACCCACAGCGAAAGCTTTTGTTTTCCGAGGATTCATTTTTAGCGAGACCTCATATTTTTTCCAATCAGTAGTTCCCTTTATTTTAACCTCTTTAACACCTATTTCCGGATCGATCCTCATCAACAGGCTAGCATAGTCATCCACATTTTCGGATTTTACATATCCAGAAAGAGTAACCCGTTTCCCTTCATAATTGTTATGTATTATCAACCCCAGCACTCCAAATTGAGGTGTTCCTTCATACATCTCGATAGAAGCGGAATATTTTCCGCTTTTTACAATGATTGAATCTGATGAAAATATATAGTCATAGCCTCCTTTTGTATCCCATCCAACTGGCATTCCATTTTCCACCTGCTCAAAATCCAAATTAAATTTATCATGGGTTGACTTAGGTTGATTTTGCCTCTGACGACAACTCATGATTAATAAGAGAACTGATGCTACTATAATAATTATTCGCTTCATAATGTCCATGATATCAAAATCATTGATTAGTTAATTTTATATGGTAAAGATAAAAAGTTATTTCTATTTAATTCCTGTTGTGTATTAAGAAAAGATAAGGTCTAATTCCTCTGAACTATTCTTCGGTCAATAAAATTATTTCCTTTTGCCACCTCGTAGCTTGTATGGTGAGGTTTATTACAAGACCATAAAAGTTATTCATGTTGGATATTATCCGTGTATTAAGCTGATTACTAACCGCATAAACATTATGGTGATTTTAGTGTGAGTTACAAAAAAATGAGAGCCCTGTCGATGGTCGAGGCAAGAATCGACTTTCAGAACCAACATAGCTCCTCGAAATTGAGAGAGCTGTAGTTTCTCGCCCTGTCTTGGACAACAGAGTTTTTGAGTGTTGATTCAGAATGTCAGCTATTTTGTGTGATGCCCGACGGTATGTAAGGAAAAACCGAGCATGGCGTTACAATTGCCACTGAAGAGGGTTGTTTGCCTATACAGAGCAGCTACGCAAACGTTTGGTTCAGATGGTGTCTCTGAATTGGAATACTTTATTGTAAATAGTATCCCACTGAAATTTACAAGTTGAGCCGGGGCTTTCGCTCGTCAATCTGCAAAAAGAATCATTATTCACTCCCGATAAAGGCCATTACGCCTCACAACAGATTTGCTATTACGGTTATAAAAATACAAGTCATGCGGTTTATTCTTTGAACGACCTAATTCATAACCTCTATCTCTCGAGGGGTTTGGTTCATGATCCGCCGAAACTATGCGAAAATTTTTGAGGGGTTAAGAACAAGAATTATGGCTAAATTTACGACACCAACGACAATATAACTCATTAACAAACAGCAGATATCAATAACTTAAAATCTCTATAGCTTATATGCACAGTGGGTTATTTAATCATCATATATATACACTATTTTCCCAAAACGCGGTATGCTATGAAAAGACTTTTGTAAAAAAGGAACAATTTCATCTCCGGTATATATCGAATCAATTACAATATCATATTTACCTTTCTCGAAATTATTTAAAGCATCTCGCAAATCATTTTCACAACCAAGGCAATTGCCTATTAACGAAATATTTTTCACGATACATTTAGCTAGTACCCTAAAATAATCATTGTTAGACTGTTTAAATGGCTTATATAATATATCCTGATAATAAAATCCACAAAAAATATATTTACCACCGTATTTTAAAAAGTCTATTAATTGTGTGATGTAAATATCAAAAAAAGGATCAATAATTGCATCAAACTCAATGTCTCTCACCTCCCCTCTTTCTAAGGTTGAATATTGTATAAGTTTATGAATTCCTAAGTCTAATAATTCCTTTTCGAAAAGTTGATTTGATTTCCCGCAGGAACGACCGTTGTGGGATGCCTTTCCCGGCTTACGGCGGGCATAACCTCTTCCGGGCCTGTTTTTCTCCGTGCAGAACGACGGTATTCGGGATCGAAAAGCACAATCAGGATATCTATAACAAGGAAGAACTCCAAAGGCTGATCTCCATGACGGTACTTACGCGCAAATTCCGGGAATTCGCGGGGGAGAAATACGACGTGCACACATGCAGCGTCGTACCGAGCGCGGGAGAGAGGGCCGTTTACCGGAAAGTTATGAAGGAGTTCCTGAGGCTGTGCGAACTCTACTTTACCTGTTCGAAAGACCGGAAAAAAGAGGCCCAGATGAGACTGATCCGCCAGATCATGCTGCTGATCCGCGCCTGCTCGGTTCCGCATACGATGCCGGGGTATATCGGCGACCGGTTTCCGCGAAAAACGAAGCAGGTGGTACGGATGATCCGCAGCATACCGGGCAAGGTTACGGTAGGATGCACGACGCTCGGCGCGGTATTCATGTACGAGCGGCTGTTCCGGGAACTATTCCCGGACAGGCCGCTGTTTGTCATTCGGGGGGACGTCACATTCAAACGCAGGGAAAAGATTATCGCTGAGTTCGAGACTACGGAGAACGGACTGCTGGTCTGTACACAGCAAAGCCTGAAAAGTTCGGCCAATATTCTTTCCTGCAACCATGCGATCCTCGAATCGCTCCAGTGGAATATCTCCAAGATGGAGCAGTTCTATTTCCGGTTCATCCGGCTCGATTCGAAAGAGTTCACGCACGTACACTTCGTTCTGTACGAAGATTCGATCGAACAGAACCTGATGGCGCTCGTGCTGACCAAGGAGCGGCTGAACGACTTTATCAAAACGGGGGAGGTTAAAGAGCAATCCGAAATCTTCGATGAGTTCGGTATCTCACCGAACCTGATCGAGAGCCTGCTGCGAAGGGAACAGGACGATCAAGGACATTTTTATATCACTTGGGGAAATCAGAAAGTAAGCTGATGGAGGTATTCTTCCGAAAAACTTTTGTTTGATTCAAAGGAAGTGTAATTTTGCAAAGACAAACAAATATTAACCCGTGCCAAAATGGGTATGCCGAATTTAATGCTTTAGAGATATTACCAGTTAATGAAAAAGGACAAGATTTAAAACTTACGCAAGGCATTTACGCAAGGCACATTGAGCATTCAATGAAAAAGCACTCACAAATTCCTTTGCAAGTGCTTGATTTTCCAGTGACTCCGACAGGATTCAAACCTGTAACCTCTTGATCCGTAGTCAAGTGCTCTATTCAGTTAAGCTACGGAGCCATTCCCTTATTGCGAGTGCAAATGTAGGGTATTTTTCCGGTTTATGCAAATTTTTTGCGGATAAAATTTATCCGACCCGGAAAATGGCGCTTTGGAAGTCGGGAATGTCTGCTGTTGCGGGCTTCTGCGGACGATGGGCGGCGGAGCGGGTGCGGGGTTCGCACGGCGGAAAATCCGGAAGCCGGCAGGGTGGGGGAGCGGTGTCCCGCTATGCGGGAGTAGGGCGGGACCGGCCCTTCGGGACGGGGCGGAACGAAAACGGCAGGACATTCGTCCTGCCGTTTTCGTTGAAAGAACTTCCCGTTACTCCTGTGTGAGCGCCCCGTAGATGACAGCCGTCTGGCTGCTGTTCGTGGCACGCAGCTGCCCCATCGTATAGACGTCGTATGCTACGTTCGTCCATTCGATCTTGAAGGTCTTGTTTTTGAGGAACTCGGTCAGGTTGTAGACACTGCCGTCGTTGAAACTTTCGGCAGTGCTGTCCATCGAGAGCGTCGAACCGTCGATGGTGAAGCTGTCTTCCGCCTGGTTGAAGGTGATCTGGTAGGTATACCGCACCTCCTGCCCGATGCCGCCGATCACCGGAGCGACCGTCAGCTGCGAGTTGCCCTCTG